>ERZ791753.77-NODE-77-length-147055-cov-7.582878_pt1 | contig 147055 bp, 132 predicted proteins | sample MGYA00509951_ERZ791753 | MGnify/ENA primary metagenome ERZ791753 (study PRJEB30046, sample SAMN00792026) | human gut metagenome | study: EMG produced TPA metagenomics assembly of the A metagenome-wide association study of gut microbiota in type 2... | reverse complement strand
AAAAACTGACCCCCAATTGTTAGATTTTTGGTCTAACAATTGGGGGTCAGCTCACAGCAACCCCCTCTTCATTTTTTTCTCCTTGCTCTGACCAGACGCCAGAGAGGAATCAGATACAGGTAGCAGGCCAGGAATACGGAACTCTTGGGAGAACCGGTGGAATCCAGGACCACAGCACAGGCGATGGACCAGGGGACCAGAGGAGAGAGGACCACCGTGGTATCTTCCAGGGCTAGGGCTAGTTTTTCTGGAGTAAGGCGGAATGCCCGACAGAGCTGATGGGTCAGGATGATGGAGAAGGACTGGTTGCAGGCGATGAGGGAGGTAAAGAGAGCAGCCAGGGTAATGGCCGGTGCTTCGCCCCAGTGGCGTGCCAGTTCCAGGAACTTTTCTTTCAGGCCGTCCAGGAGTCCTGTACCGTCAAAGATCCCTGCGTAGGACGCAGAAAGACAGACGATGGCTCCTACCCGCAGCATGGAAATCATGCCACCGCCGTTGATCATGGGGCCCAATTCCGGCAGGGGGGAGCGATAGCCCCAAATCATGGTCTCCAGCATTTCTCCAAGGGACATGCCCTGGATCAGGAGGGTAAGCAGGGCGGCCAGGCAGATGCTGATGACCATGTTGTACCGGATAGGGATCCGCAAGAAGCTGCAGAGCAGGATGGAAAACGCCGGCAGGAGCAGCCAGGGAGAGAAAGTATAGAGCGCGGCCAGGGACTGGAGCCCGTCTTCTGCCGGCAGTGTCCCGGAAGCGGAGCGGAAGCCCAGGAGAAGATAGACGGCACAGGTGCACAGAAAAGGAACGAGGGCCGAACGGGCCATGTTGCGGATGTTCCGGTAGATATCCGTGTTCGTCAAGACGCTGATCAGCATGGCACTGGTGGAAACCGGGCTCATCCGGTCTCCGAAATAAACTCCGGAAAGGATGGCACCGCCGGTATACAGGGGCGGAATCCCCAGGTTCAGGCCGATTTTCATGGTGATCACGCCCATGGTGGCCGCCGTGGCGAAGGAAGAACCCAGCAGGAAGGAAATCAGGCAGTTGGACAGGAATGCAAGCAGCAGGAAATAGGCCGGATGGATGAAATGGGCAGAGAGGACCACCAGATAAGGGATGGTCCCGGAAGAACGCCAGACTCCGGTGAGCATGCCGATCAGCAGGAAGACCAGGAAGATGGTCCGGACCCCTTGGACGCCTTTCCAGGCCATGGCAAGGACTTGGGAAAGGGAACTGCCCTGGCAGAGGGCATAGCCGGAAAACAGCAGGAAACCCAGGAAAAGAGCTCCCAGGAGAGGGCCCTGGAAGAGGATAAAGAGAAACAGGATCAGGCAGAATGCCAGCAGTACACGGTTTTCCATAAGGTGATCCTTTCCGCAGGAGAATGACAGCTTTGATTTTCTATATTTGCAGCGAAGAAAAGCATCCTACAAGTCCCGGCGCAGCTTCTGTTCTTCTTCCAGATCCAGATTGGGCTGGGTGAAGCCCCGACCGAACACGTTGTTGGCGTCCTGGATGGTCACGAAGGCCACAGGATCCACTTCTTTGATGATCTTTTCCAGGTGGGCCAGTTGGGTGAGCTTCACCACCACCAGGATGATCCGCAGCGGCTGCAGGGTGTAGCCTCCTTCCCCATGGAGCACCGTGATGCCCCGGTTCACTTCATCCATGATCCGCTGGCCGATCTCATCGGCATGGGTGGAGACGATGATGACCTGTTTCTTGTAATCGAAGCCCACCATGAACACGTTGGTGGCTTTGAAGGTGATGAAGAACATCACCATACTGTAGAGCACTGGCGTCAGCCCCAGGAATACCACGGCGGCCATCATGACCACCGTATCAAACAGGAAATTGGTGGTGCTTACGGCAATGTTGTAGTATTTCTTGGTGAGGAAACCCAGGATATCCACCCCTCCTGTGGAGGCCTCGGACCGGTAGACCAGGGCACCGCCCAGTCCGCTGAGGGTCCCCCCGGCGATGCAGCACAGGAGCTTATCCGGGACAGTCACATACGCCTGGACGAAAGCGGTGCCGTCCAGGGCCAGGGAAAACAGCACAGTCCCGATGACGCTGTCGATGAAGAACTGGCGGCTCATGTATTTCCAGGCAATATAAAAAAGCGGGATGTTGAAGATCAGGCTGGTGATGCCAGGGGGCCAGCCAGTCAGATAGTAAAGGATCATGGAGACACCGGATATCCCGCCGGACAGGAAACGGTGCTGGATGAAGAAGCAGTTGATGGACAGGGCCATGATGAGACAGCCCAGAGCCGTCATAAAATAGCGGATGATTAGTTTTTTCACAGACGGGACCTCCTCCCACCGATGGAATATGCCTCTATTGTATCATTTTTCGGCAAAGGAAGGCAGAAAATTATAAATAAAGAACGTTCGTGAAAAAAGTTTGAAAAAATGTTCATAAAAACACTTGTGAACTATTGCGGGCAGGACCATTTCACGATACAATAAGTGGATACAGGATACATATGCGGAACCGTTGATCGAGGGGCTTTGCTCTGGCAGCAGAGAAGCAGGATAAAAGCGGTCGGACAGAGGGAGTGAAAAATGAAGGAAACAGCCTATGGAAAAATCAATCTGGGACTCAGCGTCCTGGGCAAGCGCTCGGATGGCTACCACCAGGTGGATATGATCATGCAGTCCATTTCTCTGGCAGACAGCATCACCTTTGTACCAGCGGAAACTTTCGGGGTGGAGACGGACAATCCCCAGCTGCCCTGCGACGGCAGCAATCTAATGGTGAAGGCGGCCCGGGCTTTTGCAGAGCGGACCGGTCAGCCGGTCCCGTACCGCCTGATCTGCATCAAACGGATCTTCCTGGCGGCGGGGCTGGCAGGAGGCAGTACGGATGCAGCGGCGGTCCTCCGAGGCCTTAATGCCTTGAGCGGCTGTCCCCTGAAGCAGGAGGAGCTGGAAACATTGGGAGCAGCCTTGGGCAGCGATATCCCTTTCTGTATACGGGGAGGGACCCAGCGGGCCAGAGGGCGGGGTGAAGAGATGACCGTCCTGCCGCCGGCACCCCGGCTGGATCTGGTCCTGGTGAAACCCTGGGACCTGGGGGTTTCTACGGCCTGGGTCTACGGCGAAATCGACCGGGTGGACCGGCGGGAGACTGCCGATATCGACCGAGTGGAACGGGCCATCCGCCAGGGAAGCCGGGAAGCCCTTTTGGAGAGCATGGCCAATGACTTGGAACAGGTCACCCTTGCCCGGTATCCCCGGCTCCAGGCTCTTGCCGGAGAACTTTTCCGGCTGGGCGCAGAAAGAGTCATGATGAGTGGAAGCGGCCCCACGCTGTTCGGCATCTTCCCGGACCGGGAAAGAGCAGCCAGGGCTGGAGCGGAGCTGCAGGAAAATCATCTGGATCTACAAATCGAATTGGCACACACGGTGCAGGAGGAGTAAAAGTATCATGGTGCAGCATTTGAACAAGATTCCTTTGGACAGTTACAGACCTTTGCGGGATGTGGTGGTGGACAATATCCGACAGGCCATCGTCAGCGGCCAGTTCCCGGCCGGGATGCGGCTGATGGAACTGCAACTGGCGGAAGAAATGGGCGTAAGCCGGACCCCCGTCCGGGAAGCCATCCGGAAAATGGAGCTGGAAGGGCTGGTGGTCATGATCCCCCGCCGGGGCGCTTATGTGGCGGATATTTCCATCCAAGACATCAACGAAGTCTACCAGATCCGGACGGCTCTGGATGTGCTGGCGGCTGGACTGGCTGCAGAACGGATCAGTGATGAAGAAGTCAAAGAGATGCAGGTCCTGTTGGACGCGGACATCCCTCTGATCGATGCCCGGAATTACCCGAAGATCATCGAAAACGATACCGCTTTCCATGATGTAATCTACCGGGCCAGCCGGAACCGGCGGTGCATGAACATCATCAGCAATCTGCGGGAACAGATCACGGCCATCCGGGGACGCTCCATGCCCTATCCCGGACGTCTGGTGGACATGATCAAAGAACACCAGAACATCATCGATGCCCTGGCAGAGCGGAATGTGGAAAAAGCCCAGAGAGCGGTGCGGATCCACATGGAAAATGCAGAACGGACCTTGCTGAAGGTCATTGAGACCAAGGAAGAACAGTCTGCGAAAGACAAGAAAGAAGGGAAAGCATAATGGCAAGAATCAAACGCTTGGAACGCATTGTAGCACTTACGAAGGAACTGAACGACCACCCTTTCCAATTATTCCCATTTTCTTATTTCTGTGAAAAATTCACGGTGGCCAAATCCACCCTCAGTGAAGATGTCCAGACGGTACGCAACGGGCTGGCCGCCTATGACCTGGGAATCATCGAGACCGTTGCGGGAGCCAGCGGTGGGGTGCGCTTCATTCCCTACCATTCCCCGGAATCTGACAACGAATTCCTCTGGACCCTGGCCAAGAAACTGAATGACCCCTCCCGGCTGCTGCCCGGGGGCATGATCTACATGAACGATCTGCTGTTCAGCCCCCAGATTTCGGCCCGTCTGGGGGAAATCATCATGCAGCGGACCCTGGAACTGCGGCCGGATTACATCATGACCGTGGAAGCCAAAGGGATTTCCTTGGCCCTTTCCACGGCACGGGCTTTCAACATTCCCATGGTCATGGCCCGGAAGGAAGCTCGGATTACGGAAGGGCCGGCCGTTTCCATCAGCTATGTGAGCGGATCCAGCAAGAAAATCCAGACCATGTCCCTGCCTCGGAAGGCACTGCCGGCCAAAGCACGGGTGCTGGTGGTAGATGACTTCATGCGGGCCGGCGGTACGGCCCGGGGGATGCAGGAACTGGCGGAAGAAGTGGGCGCTGAAGTGGTGGGGACCTATCTCTTCATTGCCAGCCGGATGCCGGAAAAGAAGATCGTGACGGATTATGCCTCCCTGATGACCCTGCGGGGCGTGGACGATGCCACCAAGGCCATCGATATCGTACCGGAACTGTTATAAGGAAAAAACAGCACAGGGCAAATGCCCAATAAAGGAGAGAGATGACGAAATGACAGAAATGATCCCCCTGGATACGATCCGGGCCGCCCAGGAACGGCTGGAAAAGCTGGTCCATAAAACGCCGCTGGAAAGCAACCATACTTTCAGCCAGATCAGTGGACGGGAGGTGTACCTGAAGCTGGAAAATCTCCAGCGGACCGGATCTTTTAAAGTCCGGGGGGCGTCCAATTGCATCATGACCCTCAGCGAAGAACAGAAGGCTAGGGGCATCATTGCGGCTTCCGCCGGGAACCATGCCCAGGGTGTGGCCCTGGGCAGCCGGATGGCCCACTGCAAGTCCACTGTGGTCATGCCAGAAGGGGCTCCCCTGGCCAAAGCGGAAGCCACCAAGGGCTATGGGGCGGAAGTGGTGCTTTACGGGAAGACTTTTGACGAGTCCTTGGCCAAAGCCCAGGAAATCCAGCAGGAAACTGGGGCTTATTTTGTCCATCCCTATGATGACCCAGCTGTGATCGCCGGACAGGGGACCATCGGCCTGGAGATCCTGGAACAGAATCCCTATATCGAAAGCATCGTGGTACCGGTGGGCGGCGGCGGCCTTTTGGCGGGGATCGCGGCTGCGGTCAAGCAGGTGAATCCCAAGGTGAAGGTATACGGGGTCCAGACGGAACAGGCTCCGGCCATGTATCTGTGCAAGAAAGAGAATAAGTGGGTGAGCCACGGGGTGGGCAGGACCATCGCCGATGGAATCGCTGTGGGCATGCCTGGAAAACTGACCTGGAAACTGATCAACCAGTATGTGGATGACATGCTCCTGGTCAATGAAGAAGACATCTGCGCCGCCATGCTGCTGATGCTGGAACGGGGGAAGATGGTGGTGGAAGGAGCCGGAGCCGCGCCTCTGGCAGCCCTGCTCCACCATATCGTACCGGGCAGCGACCGGGCGGCTGCGGTGGTCAGCGGCGGGAACATCGACGTGAACACCATTTCCCAGATCATCGAACGGGGGCTGGTGCGGACCGGACGCCGGGTGAAATTGGTGACCTGGATGATGGACCGCCCTGGTGAACTGCTGAAGTTCGTCAGCTATCTGGAAGAAATGAAGATCAACATCCTCTACATCAACCACGACCGGGCGGACCGTTCCGTCCCTCTGGGCGTGACCCGTGTGGAGCTGGATCTGGAGACCCGGAATGCGCAGCATGCCAAGGAAGTGGCCGATACCCTGCGCAAAGCCGGCTACAAGATCGAAATGCGATAAATTTTTAGGAGGCAAGGAATCATGTCTGAATTGGCGGCAATTATCCTGGCAGCGGGGAAGGGGACCCGGATGAAATCCAAACTCCCGAAGGTGCTGCATAAACTCAGTGGGAAGCCCATGCTGGAACATGTGCTGGAGGCGGCGGATGAAGCCGGTGCCGATGACAAGATCGTCATTGTGGGCTTTGGCTCTGAAAAGGTGACGGAATTCCTGGGGACCCGGGCCCGGGTGGCTGTCCAGGGTGAACAGCTGGGAACCGGCCATGCGGTGCTCCAAGCCCGGGACCTTTTGGGGGATACCCAAGGTACGGCTCTGATCCTCTGTGGAGATACGCCGCTTTTGGAAGGAGCCGAACTGAAGAAATTCTATGAGACCCACCTGAAGAGCGGTGCTGGGGTCAGCGTACTCACGGCGGAAGCCCCGGATCCTTTCGGCTACGGGCGGATCCTCCGGGATGAAGCGGGCCAGGTGACCGGGATCGTGGAAGAAAAAGATGCTACCCCGGAACAGCGGAAGATCACCGAAATCAATACCGGTATCTACTGTGTGGAAATGCCCCTTTTGTTCGACCTGCTGGTGAACCTGAAGAACGACAATGCCCAGGGGGAATACTACTTGACGGATATCCTGGCAGAATGCCTGGAACGGGGCCGGAAAATAGCCGGCATCAAGACCGGGGATTTCGACATGGTGATGGGGATCAACTCCCGGCGGCAGCTGGCTGTGGCCCAGAAAGTGATGAACGCCCGGATCGTGGGGAAACTCATGGATGAAGGGGTCACCGTCATGGATCCGGACAGCACCTTTGTGGAAAAAGGCGTGAAGGTGGGCCGGGATACGGTGCTCTATCCTTTCACCTGGCTGGAAGGGGAAACGGAAATCGGGGAAGACTGTGAAGTGGGACCCCAGGTCCGGTTCACCAATGTCAAAGTGGGCAGCGACACCCATATCCAGTTCGTCTACGCCCATGACTGCCAGGTGGGCAATGGGGTCCACATGGGTCCCTTCGACCATCTGCGGCCCAATACGGTGATCGGAGACAAGGTGAAGATGGGGAATTTCGTGGAAGTGAAGAACTCCAATGTAGGGGTGGGTACCAAACTGCCCCATCTCCAGTACATCGGGGACAGTGACATCGGCAGCGGGGTGAACATGGGCTGCGGCACCATCACCGTGAACTACGACGGGAAGGTGAAGCACCGGACCGTGATCGAGGACGATGCCTTCGTAGGCTGCAACAGCAACCTGGTAGCTCCCGTGACCATCGGCAAGGGCAGCTACATCGCCGCGGGCTCCACCATCACCAAAGATGTGCCGGAAAATGCCCTGGGGGTAGCCCGGGGAAAACAGGTGAATATACCTGGCTGGGCAGAGAAGTATCGGAACAGGAAGTAAAGGGGTTGCCACAAACCTTAATGAGTTGTATACTTTTTAATAGATTTAAATTATAAAGCAGTGGGGGTATAATTTGTATGTTGGGTGATAAAACAGGCGAAGACATGGCTATTTTCTCCGGAAATGCCAATCCTGATCTGGCGCGTGAAATCGCAGCCTATCTGGGGACGACGGTTGGCGATGCGGTGATCAACCGCTTCAACAACGGGGAAGTCCAGGTCATGATCAATGAAAGTGTCCGTGGCAAGGATGTATTCGTCATCCAACCGACCTGCGGACCGGCTGTCAATGACAACGTCATGGAACTGCTGATCATGTGCGATGCCTTCAAGAGAGCCAGTGCACGCCACATCACGGCAGTGGTTCCTTTCTACGGCTATGCCCGGCAGGACAGAAAAGCCCGGGGCCGGGAACCCATCACTGCCAAATTGATGGCAGACCTGATGACGGTTTCTGGAATCACCCGTCTGGTGACGGTGGATCTCCATGCTGCCCAGATCCAGGGCTTCTTTGATATCCCTGTGGATCATATGCCCGGCGGTCCCATCCTGGCAGATTATGTGAAGGAAAAGGGCTTCGCTCCGGAAGACATGGTAGTGATCTCTCCGGATTTGGGCGGCGTCAGCCGTGCCCGGAACATTGCCAGCCGGCTGGAATGCGGCTTGGCCATCATCGACAAGAGACGGCCGGAACCCGGTGTGGCAGAAGTCATGAACCTGATCGGGAATGTGGAAGGCAAGATCTGCATCATGGTGGACGATATCGTGGATACGGCAGGATCCCTGTGCGAAGGGGCTAAGGCTCTGAAGAAATTCGGCGCCAAGGATATCTATGCCTGCGTGACCCATCCCATCCTGACGGATCCGGCACTGAGCCGTATCGCCCAGTCCGAAATCAAGGAACTGATCGTGACCAACACGATCCCTCTGCCGCCCAACAAAAAGCATCCGAAGATTACTCAGCTTTCTGTGGCTCCGATCTTGGCAGAGACCATCCTGCGGATTTACAACCAGCTGTCCATCAGCCAATTGTTTGAGATTTAAAGGGTGCAAGGGTGCTGCGGTGCAGCACCCTTTTTTCGTTTACAGGAGAGAGAAAACCAATGAAACTCGTCGTTGCCCTGGGGAATATCGGGCAGGAATATGCCGGGACCCGGCACAATATCGGATTCATGACTGCGGACCTCTTGGCCCAGCGGTGGGGGGAGGAGAACGCCTGGCGGAAGGCGGACAATGCAGCATACCTAGAACGGCGCATGCCGGAAAAATGCTGGCTGATCAAACCCACCACCTATATGAACAACAGCGGGGCGGCAGTGGCGGACTTCGCCAATTTCTACCACATCCCACCGGAAGAAGTGCTGGTGATCCAGGACGATATGGACCTGCCGGTGGGGACCCTGCGGATCCGCCGGAAAGGCTCTTCCGGAGGGCACAATGGCCTGAAATCCATTGAACGGGCCCTGGGGAGCCAGGCCTATCCCCGGATCAAGGTAGGAATCGGCCATCCGGTCCATCAGGAACAGGCGGTGATCAGCCATGTGCTCCATCCTTTCCGGGGAGCGGACAAGGAGAAAATCCAGGAAGCCGTCAGTCAGGCCGCCGATGCGGTGGAAGCCTGGATGGGCGGAGCGGATGTAGGTGAGCTGATGCAGAAGTTCAACAAAAAGGCTCCCAAGAAACCGGCCACGGAACCGGCTGCACCCACCAGTGAAGAAACAAAGGAGAATGCCCAATGATGAAAGTCCGTAAAGCAGTGATCCCGGCCGCCGGGTTCGGCACCCGGTTCCTGCCGGAAACCAAAGCCATGCCCAAAGAAATGCTGCCCATCGTGGATAAACCCACCATCCAGTACATTGTGGAAGAAATCCTCCAGAGTGGGATCGAACAGATCCTGATCATCTCCGGCCATGCCAAACGGGCCATCGAGGACCATTTCGATTCTTCCCCGGAACTGGAAGGACATCTCTACGAAACGGGCAAAATCGCCCTTTTGAAACAGATCCGGAAAATTTCCGATATCCGGATCCACTATGTCCGGCAGAAATACCAACGGGGCCTGGGGGACGCCATCCTCTGCGCCAAGGATTTCATCGACGGAGAACCTTTTGGGGTCATCTTGGGGGATGATGTGGTCTATACCGGAGACCGGGAACCGGCCCTGAAGCAGCTGGTGGATCAGTATGACAAGACCGGCGGCACCATCATCGGCTGTCAGGTGGTCCGGCCGGAACAGGTTTCCGCCTACGGGATCATCGATGGAACAGAAACCGATGACCACAACCTGCTGAAAGTGCGGGATATGGTGGAAAAGCCCAGCGTGGAAGAGGCTCCCAGCCGGTTCGCCGCCCTGGGACGGTATGTGATCACTCCCGATGTATTCGACATCTTGGAACAGACCAAGCCCGGCAAGGGAGGAGAGATCCAGCTCACCGATGCCCTGCGGGTCATGGCCCATCAAGAATCCGTCTATGCCTATAATTTCGACGGAAAGCGGTACGATACCGGGGACAAGCTGGGCTATCTGAAAGCCACTGTGGAGTTCGCCCTCCGGCGCAATGATCTGGGGCCGGCCTTCCGGGAGTATCTGAAGGAACTGGCAGGGAAGATGGAGTAGGATAAGAAGTCAGGGCCGGTCTGACTTCTTTCGTCCCTGACGTCTTTCTATTGACAAACTCTCCCTTTCCTTCCATACTTTTTTCAGGAACTGAAAGGGAGGGATTTTTTATGCCAGGAAAGAACAAACTGCTGGAAAGCCATCTGTATCTGTATCTGACGGAATTCTTTGCAGGAATGGCGCTGATGGCCGTGGAGATCGGAGCCCAGCGGCTGATTTCTCCCTATTTTTCCTCTTCCCAGATCGTCTGGACCATCATCATCGGCACCATCATGATCGCCACGGCCCTGGGCAATCTGTACGGCGGCCGCAGGGCGGACAAGGATCCCAACCCCGACCGACTGTACGACCGGATCTTCCTGGCTTCCCTGTGGCTGGCCCTGATCCCGGCGGTAGGGAAATACTTGATCATCGGGATCTCCGGCCTCCTGATCCTTGCTATCGATACCCATTTCCTGGTGCTGGCGGCCCTGGTGACCTGCTTGGCGGTCTTTGTCTTTCCCCTGTTCCTTTTGGGCACGGTGACCCCTTCCCTGGCTCGGTACTGCGTGGAGAAAAAGGAAGAGACCGGAGGCATCGTGGGGCGCCTGGGAGCGGCCAATACCATCGGCAGCATCCTGGGGACCTTCCTGCCCACCTTTTTGACCATTCCCGCCCTGGGGACCAGTCTGACCTTCCTGCTGTTTGCCGGGATCCTGCTGCTGCTTTCCCTGGTGTATTTTGCCGCTGGCGGCGGCACCCGGAAAAAAATGGCCCTGGGAGCGGTGATCTTCCTTGCTGCCTGTGTGCTGGGGCACAGTACTTCTTTTGCCTTTTGGGAAGATCCGGAGAAAATCAAATATGAGGGAGAGTCCACCTACAATTACCTCCAAGTGCGGGAGGAGCCGGACAGCATCGTCCTGTCTACCAATGTGCTCTTCGGGGTCCAGTCCATCAAAATGAAACAGGAAGGGCTCACCGGGATGTATTACGACGTGGCCCTGGCAGCTCCCTATATGGCCCGGATCCGGGAAAAGAAGGATCCGGAGCTGCTGATCCTGGGGATGGGTATGGGAACCTATGCCCACCAGTGCCGCCGGTATTTTCCGGAGCTCAAGATCACCGGGGTGGAAATCGACCCCCAGATCACCGCCCTGGCCCGGACCTATTTCGGTCTGCCCCCGGATATTCCCGTCACGGCCTATGATGGGCGGGCGTATCTCAGCGGGGACCGGAAAAAATATGACCTGATCATGGTGGATGCCTACCAGGACATCACCATTCCCTTTTCCATGTCCAGCGTGGAATTTTTCCAAAGTGTCCGGGAGCATCTGCGGCCGGGCGGAGTCATGGTGCTGAACATGAATATGAAAGGCAGTGTCCCGGGGAGCCTCAACGATTATCTGGCGGACATCGTGGCTTCCGTTTTCCCTGCCGTATATATGGCGGATGTGCCCCAGGCCACCAATAGGGAACTGTTCGCTGGGATGGAAGATGATCTGGCGGAGAATCTGAGGCTGCAGGGGAAACGGGAAAAGGATCTGGAACTGCGGCAGCTGATGGAGCAGACGGGACAGCGGCTGGCACCCTATCACCCGGGCCCTTACCGGCTGACCGATGACCGGGCTCCGGTGGAACTGTTGGGGATGCGCACCATCGATACTCTGATCCATCAGGAACTGGGGATGTACCGGGATATATTGAAAGAAAAGGGCATCCGGGGAGTGCTGGAGGAGTAGGGGCAGGATAAGTCGTCAGACACGGCCCTGACGGGCCTTGAGATGTCAGCTTTGTTTGGCATAGCAGCAGGTCCGATTTGCTCATTGCCAACAAGCTGACGTCTGACATCTGAAAGGTCCGGCAGGGCCGGTCTGACCTCTTCCTTTTTTCCCACCTATATGCTATACTATCCCTATTAAATGTATTTTATGAAATAACAGTTAAGGGGATGACTACCATGACGGAACGGAATTTTTATGAAGCGGTGGCCCATCGGCGGACCAACTATGCCCTGGGACGGAATATCCCGGTGACAGAAGAAAAAATCATCGACACGGTGGAAAAGGTGACCCGGGAGGTCCCTTCCGCTTTCAATATGCAGAGCGGCCGGGTGATCGTGGCCTTGGGGAAATACCATGACAAGGTATGGGACATCGTGATGGAAACCCTCCGGAAAATCGTCCCGGCGGACAAATTCGCCCCTACGGAAGCCAAGGTGAAAGGTTTCGCCGCTGCTTATGGGACCCTACTCTATTTTGAGGAAACGGATACGGTGAAAAAACTCCAAGGACAGTTCCCCGGCTATGCAGCCAATTTCCCGGTGTGGGCCAGCCAAGGGAATGGGATGCTCCAGTTCGCCCTGTGGACCGCTCTTACGGACTTGGGATTGGGCGTGAATATCCAGCACTACAATCCCCTCATCGACCAGGCCATCAAAGCGGCTTTTGAGGTGCCGGACAGCTGGACCCTGGTGGCTCAGATGCCTTTCGGGGAACCCACCGCTGACCCGAAACCCATCGAAAAGCTGGACGTGAAGGAACGGGTGTGGGTGAGAAAGTAAAAAAATGGGGCTGTGAAGAAATGAATCCTCATTTCTTCACAGCCCCATTTTTCACGCTTCCGTCCGGCAGAGCAGGCGGAATTTTTCCGGATCCCGTACGTAATTGTATCGGATGGCTTCTTTTCCCTGGCCGATGACCAGGGTCCCATAACCGGCTTTCCGGCCCAGGAATCCTTGTTCGATGGTCATCTGGGCGGCCATCTCCAGGGGAATCATGTACTGCTTCTTTTTGATGATTCCCTTGAACAGGACCAGCCGTTTGTTGGTCAAAAGAAGGAGCTGGGTCTTGTACTCCAGGAAACGGTAGGCCAGCCAGATCAGGCCCACAGGGACATAGAGGAGCGTGACCACCAAGGGCCAGAAAAAGTACATCAGGGAACGGTCGGCACGGCCTTTGGGGACTTCCTGCACCTCCTGGGGCTGCTCCGGACCGCCTTCTCCCTGGCTTTCCGGGTCCGTCCCTCCCGCCAGGGCTTCCGCTGTCTGGGCTGCTTCTGCCACCGAGGAAAGACCGGCGTCTTCCGGCTGCTCCTGGGTGCTTCCTTCCTGGGGCTGGGCTCCCACAGCCGGAGCCGTTTCGGTCCCAGCCGTCAGGGCATTACTTTTTTCTTCCTGTTCATTTTCTGCAGGCTGCCCCTGCAGGGGATTGGATTCTACCATGGATACCTCTCCTTTGGGATGAGATTCTTGTGTTCCTTCCGATTATACCATATTCTTCCTTGGGAAGGCAGGGGGAAAGCCTTGTCAGAGAAAGACGTCCGTACTATACTATTCCAGGAAACTTTTTGCAGTGGGCTGCAGGCAGGGAGGGATGATGTCTTGGAAAACGTGAAGAAAAAAGTGCTGGCTCTGGCCCTGGGCTTTTGCTGTGCCTGGCAGATGGCTTGGGGGACCGTGCTGGCTGCAGCTGAAAAAGAAGCCGGGAGAACGGGAATCCCCGCGCTGGTTTATGACGGCGATCCCGGCAGTGACGATGCCCTGGCGCTGTTCCTGCTGAAACAGAACAGTCTGGTGCCGGATCTGGCCTTTGCCACCTATGGAAATGGACCGGAAAAACAGATGAGCAGCAATATGGTGCTGGTAACCGGGGCTCTTGCGATGGCTCTGCCCATCTACCAGGGCGCCGACCGTCCCTGGAAAGGCAGGAAGCTGAAATTCAAGGAGCCCGGTTTCAACGGGAAAGACGGACTGCTGGGCCTTGCCAGCGTGCTGAAGGAAAAGAGCCAGGGACGGGACCGGAAAACGCTCCAGCCAGGCGATTTGGAAGAGGCTCAGAAGCAGCTGAAAAAATGTCGGCACATCACCTACATCGTCACAGGCCCTCTGTCCACCTTGGCAGGACTGCTCCAGGATCCGGAGGTGAAGAGCCGGATCGACCGGGTGTACCTGGTGGGGGGTTCCCTGACGGAAACGGAACCCGGGCAGACAGCAGAAACCAATTTTGCCCAGGATCCCAAGGCCGTGAAGGCGGTGATGGAAAGCGGGCTGGATCTGACCTTGTTTCCCCAGGAGCTTACCGGGACCCAGTATATCGGAGAACAGGAGATCCAGAACCTGGGCCGCAGCGGAAAGTGGCCGGAATTCCTGGAATTGATCCGAGCCAACCAGGCAGCTCATGAAAAGGCGGGTGAAGAACCGGCTGCGGTGCTGCCAGCCATCTTTCCGATATTGTACCAGCTGGATCCCAGCCAATTTGCCGTGGAGGACAAACGGATCACCGTGGACAAAAATGGACAGATCCAGGAAGATCCCCAGGGGAGATTGGTCCATGGGGTGCTGGGGGTGAATCCCCGGTACCAGTGGAGAGCCTTGGAAAAGGCTTTCTCCCGGTAAAACCGTGATGGATGGCGGAAAATGTGGTATCATAAAAAAAGCGCCTGTCAGGTTCTGAGACGGGAGAAAACAGGCAAAGGAGCATGGGGAATATGAAATCTACACTGCGTCGCACCTGGGCGGAAATCGATCTGGACGCCCTGGCATTCAATTATCATAAGATCCGGGAACATATCGGGCCTCAAGTGAAATTCCTTGGGGTGGTGAAGGCAGATGCCTATGGGCACGGAGCCGTCCAGGTGGGCAAGAAGCTGCAGGCCCTAGGCGCCAACTATCTGGCGGTGAGCAGCATCGATGAGGCCATGGAACTCCGGTTCAACGGCATCACCATGCCCATCCTGATCCTGGGCCATACCCCTCGGGAACAGGTGGACCGGCTGATCTGCTTCAATATCACCCAGGCGGTGACCTGTGAGGCCAAAGCCCTGGAATACAGCGAAGAAGCTGTGAAATACGGCGGCACCCTGAAAATCCATGTGAAAGTGGATACGGGGATGTCCCGGCTGGGCTACATCTGCGAGGGAGACTATTTCGAACATGGGGTGGAGGGCATCATCCATGCCTGCAGCCTGCCGGGATTGGAACCGGAAGGGATCTTCACCCATTTCGCGGTGGCCGATGAGCCGGGAGAAGAGGCCCTGGCCTATACCCGGCATCAGTTCGAATTGTTCAAGAGGGTCTGTGATGAGGTGGAGAAACGGACCGGGAAGAAGTTCAAGCTCCGTCACTGTGCCAATACCGGCGCCACTGCCTTGTTCCCCAAGACCTATTTGGACATGGTGCGGCCGGGGCTGCTGCTCTACGGATACGGGGAGCATGCCCGGATGCTGGGACTGAAGCCGGTGATGGCCGTGAAGACCACCATCAGCACCATCAAGATCTACCCGGAAGGGACGAAGATCAGTTATGGGGGCATCTATACCTGTGACAAGGCTACCCGCATGGGGGTGGCTCCCATCGGCTATGCAGACGGGTTCATGCGCTGTCTGTCCAACCGTTGCAGTTTCGTGACGGAAGAAGGGATGGCGCCCCAGCGGGGACGGATCTGCATGGATATGTGCATGGTGGATCTGACCGGCAAGCCCAAGGTGGATGTGGGCAGTGAACTGGAACTGTTCGGGAACCGCCAGTCCCTGGACGATCTGGCCGCCTTGGCTGGCACCATCCCGTATGAAATCACCTGCAACATCAGCAAGCGGGTGCCCCGGGTGTACCTGGAAAATGGGAAAGTAGTGGAAAAGGAATTGATGCTGAGGATGTGAAAAAAGGGTGTTGCACGCAACGTGCAGCACCCTTTTTTTACAACAGCGGCACCACCACATTGGCCCACACCGCTGACAGCGGCATCACCAAGGCCATCGCCGGGATCATGTCGGCGATGGGGAAATCTTTCAGCTGGAGCATGCGGAACCCAGTGGCCAGGAGCAGGGTGCCTCCGCAGGCTTTGAAATCTCCGATCATGTCCGGAGTGCAGAAGGGCAGCAGGGCATTGGCCAGGAAGAACAGGCATAGGAAAATCACCAGCTGGGGCAGAGCGATGAAACTGACGATGATCCCCAATTCGCAGGCAAAGAGCGCTGCAGTGGGCAGGTCCATGATGGACTTGGCGATAAGGATGCTGTGGTCCCCGGCCATGCCGGACACCATGCTGCCATAGATGCCCGTCCCGCTGGCACAGAACAGGACGATGATGGTGATCAGCCGGCTTTCATATTCCTCTCGGGGAATCAGGCTGTCCCCAGAAGAAGCGGGGAGCACTCGGCTGATCAGTTTCTCCAGGTTCCGGGATCCTTGGACGATTCGGTCCCCCAGGCGGATCCCCAGGCCTACGATGGTGCCGGCGATTACGGCGAATACCACCGCTGGCAGGTTCTTCATGAAAGTAATGGAGATGACTCCCATCAAAAGAGCGCAGGAACCAAACACCGTGGTCAATTTTTCTTTAAAATCTTCCGAAAGCCGCGGCCCCAGGAAATTCCCCAGGATCCCTCCCAGCACCACCGCAGCTACATTCAGCAAAACTCCGATTGGCATACAACTTCCCCCTCAAAAAATATGTAATATTGCTATTTTACTATAAATTCGGAGCAAAAAAAAGAGAGGGAAGAGCGGAAGACGTGACAAGAAGTCAGACCGGCCCTTGCGGGCCTTTCAGATGTCAGACATAAGTTTGTTAGCGATAAGCAGGACGGACCTGCATCTAAGCCGAACAAAAGCTGACGTCTGACGCTTCAAGGCCCCTTTGGGGCCGTTTCTGACTTCTCGTTATGACGTCTCAAGGCCCGTCAGGGCCGGTCTGACTTCTTTCTCTCACTCTTCCTTCAGCGCTTCTTCCACCCCTCTGGCCAGCTGATCGGCACAGGAGGTGGCTTTGTCTCCGCAGGTGTTGCCTTTCAGCAGTTCGACAGCATGGCGGGCATCGGCTCCTTCCAGCAGTTTGCTGATGGCGGAAAGGTTCCCCGGGCAGCCTCCCTGGAAATGGATATGGTGGAGCTTGCCGTCCTCCAGGCCGAATTCGATCTGACGGGCGCAGGTTCCCTGGGTCTTTACAGTATAGTTTTTCATAAGCACATACTCCTCAAAATGATTTATGGCAAACCGAGAAACCGGTTGTGCTTTCTCAAGCAGGATTGGAAATGGAAGCAAAGAAAGCCTGGACCACATCGGGATCGAACTGGATCCCGGCCAGGTCCCGGATCACTTGGGGGCTCTTGCAGCCGGCGATCTGCCACTGGCGGGTACAGGGGTTGCATTTCCGGTCATAGTAATTGCAGACGGCAATGATCCGGCTGCCGATGGGGATGTTCACGCCTTTCAGCCGTTTGGGATAGCCGCTGCCATCCCAGTTCTCATGATGGTGGAGGATGATTTTCATGATATGGGCAAAAGCAGGGATGTTTTCTAGCATGCTGGCCCCAGCCTGGCAATGCCGCCGGTAAGCGGCCCGTTCCCGGACATTGAAATAGGGATATTTGGCCAGGATGGTATTGGGGATGGAAAGCTGCCCTATGTCATGGAGGAGGGCTGCTGTCTTGATGCAGCCCACTTCGTTCAGGGGGAGCCCCATTTTGATGGCTGTGGCCGCTGCGTAATTGGCTACCTGCTGGCTGTGGAGGAACAAGCCATGGCTCTTCAGCTCCAACAGTTTCAGGAACCCCTGGACGATTTCCTTGGTATCTGTATCCGTGGGGAAATCCAGGAATTGGGGAATGGTGATCATAGGACATCGACCTTTGCTTCTAAGGTAAGATTTGTTTTATCCAGTATACTATAATTTTCTGACTTTGTGAATTTCCCGTTGCCAAAGTTTTGCTGGGCTTTTATAATGGAACAAACAACTCAGGTCTGTGGTTGCAAGTCGATGCCAGTTGCAGGCAAAACGATCCACGTAAGCAATGAAAAGCCATTGTGAGCACGGTGCAGCTTAGAAGTAAGTCCTGCCGCGAAAAGCGAGAGAAGCAGTAGTGGGGAGCATGAGGCTTAGGAGCGAACCTTCCAGCAGGCGAGTGTGGGGGCGAAAACCAGGTCAGCTGAGTTGTTTTTTGTATTTTTATTAAAAATATATTGCATAATAATACAATGAGTCGTATAATAAATCCCAATCAAAGCCATACAATACGGATAGGGCTGAATGAGGGAGGAATTATTATGAAAAAGATTCTAGCAGCGATTTGCCTTTTCGCGGCACTGATGGGGACTTTGGGATGCGGCAGCAGCCAGAACGCAGGAAGCAAGCCTGCCGAAAAGAAGGAATTGATCGTGGGGACGGAACCTTCCTTTGCTCCTTTTGAATTCCCCGATAAAAAGAGCGGGGAACTGACTGGCTTCGACCTGGATCTGATCAAGGCCATTGGGAAGAAGGCCGGATATGATAAGGTGACGGTGAAAGGAATGGGGTTCGATGCCTTGATCCCTGCTCTGGATGCGGGGAATATCGATGCAGCCATTGCCGGCATGAGCATCACCGACGCCCGGAAACAGAAAGTGAATTTCACCGACCCCTATTATGAATCTGGATTGATGGCCATTGTGGGGAAGGACAACACCACCATCAAGAGCCTGGATGACCTGAAGGGCAAGACCATTGCCGTCCAGCTGGGGACCACAGGAGCTGAAGCTGCCAGCAAGATCGAGGGAGCCAAAGTCAAGACCTTCGATACTTCGGATACAGCCTGCCTGGAATTGAAGAACGGAGGAGCCGATGCCGTGATCAGTGACCTGCCAGTGCTCCAGTATTTCCTGAAGCAGGGGGGCAGCGCTTATGCCAAGGCCGTAGGGGAACCCAAGAAGGGGGATATGTACGGCATTGCCACCGCCAAGAAGAACAAGGACCTGTGCGACAAGCTGAACAAGGCCCTGAATGACCTGAAAAAAAGCGGGGAATACCAGAAAATCTATGATAAGTGGTTTAAGTAAAAGAAGGGGGTCTGTTGCATAGGCAACAGACCCTCAAAAAAAGTGTTGACAGAAGTCATAAAATGCTGTATTATAAACGAGTCAGCCGATTTAAACGGAGTGGTACTCAAGTGGCTGAAGAGGACGGTTTGCTAAATCGTTAGGGGGGTTAAACCCCGCGAGAGTTCGAATCTCTCCCACTCCGCCATTTCCTTTTAGAAGCTTCAAAGATTCATTAAGGAATCCTTCATAGGTTAACCAAAAAACCTAGATAGGACCTTATGTTATGGGTCTTTGATTCATCATAAAGCACATAGCAAGTTAACCTTTAGGCACCCTAAAAGGGGTGCTTTTTTGTTGTCTATAAGCACGATGACAAAGTAAGACTAAAATCTTTTCCTGTTCTCTATATGCTTTTGTGTGGGTCGCTCTTCCTCTTCTACTTCTAATAAACCATATAAAAGGGGGTCATGCGGTATATGGACACAAAGACAACGGTACAGGAGGCCTTAAAGGCTTTCCATCGGCATTGTGTCGGTAGCAATTTAGCAGGGAGCACTTTAGACAACTACAGGAGGAACTTAGTACCTTATCTATTATTCCTGTCTCAGGAACACCAAATTAACGATATTACAGAGACCACGCCAGAAATTATTTTAGAGTATCTGGGCTGTCTACGAAAAAAGAATTTTTCAAGTATCACGATTGCAGACAAGTATATGGTACTTAAAGTGTTCTACAATTTTCTTACAGAATGGGAATACCTTTCAAAGAATCCCATGGAACACCTGAGAAAGCCAAAAGTACCTAAGCAAATGGCCAGAACATTTACCACTAAAGAAGTCTTAGAGATTCTAAAGAGTTTTGATAAGACCACATTCTTAGGATACAGAAACTATACAATCATGTGTGTTCTGTTTAGCACAGGTATGAGAAAGACAGAATTAATCAGACTGTCTGTATTAGATATTCACCTACAGGAGGGCTTCTTAGTTGTCTTGCATGGAAAGGGGGATAAGACACGGGAGATACCTATAGGGGCTTCCCTGCGGCGTATTCTAAAGAAGTATCTAAGGGACAGGGAAGAAGTATTACAGGAACACGGGTCTTTTACCCCTAGGCTTCTAATCACTTATTATGGTACACCCTTGACACATAGCGGTATGGATATGATATTCAGCAATCTAAAGGACCACTTAAAGGGCCTAGGGATACCTGCAAGTCGCCTATCTGCTCATACATGGCGCCATACATTCGCTAAGACCTTTTTACTGAATGGTGGTGACCTATTCACCCTACAGAAAATACTGGGTCATGAGGACATATCAACGACAAAGATTTATGTTGAATACACCAACAAGGAACTACGGGTACAAAATGAAAGATATAATCCTTTGGATAATAACCAATGGCAATACTTGTAAATGAAGAAGGGGGACCAAAGACCATGGAACAGCTGTCAATAAAGCTTAATTTAGTAAGACCATCCGAACAAAGCAGTAAGAAAATGGCTCATGCACTCTATAAAGTGAAAAATGAGACACTTAGAAAGCTACTTTTGAATGGTTGTCTTAGGCCTGATGAAGCTCAGCTTTGCTATAAGACAGCCCCTAGGAGGTTCTTATTAGTACCTTTTACAGATTCTACCATTGGGGCTGATATTACAGAGTGTCTCTATGATGAAATAGAGCGGTCATGGGATACCACAGACATAGAATTATTCAACGCTTGTCTTACCATCATGGAAAGCCCTATGGGACACAAGAAAGAAGTTTATACAGAAGAAATACTAGAGGAACTTCTAAGCAGGTACTTTTGGGATACTCCTGATGGTATTCTTATCGATATTAATCAAGTGTGGTTAGATGATAATACCGATAATTTACTAAGACCTGTCTCTTATAAGACCATTAGAGAAGTGCCCCTAGACAATCTCATAAGGAACTACGGGTATAGCCAGCATTTAAAGGAAGGGAGACCTATCCAATTATGAAACAGTTATTCATGAGTCCATCTAGCATAAAAGAAGAGGTAATACACATAGGGCAATTAGCACAAAAGGCCAGTGATAAGGCGCACAATAAGCCCCTTAAAGAACTATTCTCAATGCGGTATTGGGTCTCTTATGACTCTCAGGTATGCTATGAGACAGCCACAGGGAAATTTTTTTTAATCCCCTATGATGATAGGCCTTTAAAAATGGATATAACAGAGTGTCTCTATGATGAAATAAATCATTACTGGACAGACAAAGACAAAGAATTATTCAAAGCAGGTGTAACACTTATGGGAAGCCCTATAACACATTCACAAAAAAGTCCATCAGGAGGAAAGATTATAGAAGAACTTCTTAGCAGATACTTTTGGGATACTCCTGATAGAGTACTTGTAACACTTGATGAAGCCTTCCTAGTGGGTCCCTCTTATGGTTTTACCCATATGGCTATTAAGTACCTTAGAGAGACCACCCTAGAGGAACTAAAAGAACTACCTTCAAACAACAGGTAATGAATATAACCTAGTAATTTACTAGAGTAAAGCAAAAAAGCCCTATAGGAATACCTTTAGCATTATCAGCAAAGATACCCTATAGGGCTTTTTTATATATAGAGAATTATGGAGGTTCAATAACAAATACTACCAACAAAAGAACTTAGAGGAACATAGAGACACACACATAGATAAAGAAAGAATAAAGTAGAGAATATAGCAAAGGGAAAAGACCAAGACCAATATAAACATTCCTATAACACATTACTAAGGATAACACCTAAGACAGCACTAAAGACCTTAAGGACCTCTAAGACCATCTTAAAGTCCTCTTCAATGACAGCCATCACAAGAATCATAAAGACCACACTAATGAACATAGCCACAATGGTTTCCTTAGAAATGTATAGCTCAATAAGACCTTTGAGTCTCTTTAATTTAGCTCTAATAGTATTGGTATTGTTCATTTGTTCCTTTGTCGTTATTGTTGTTGTTATTGTTATTCTTTATTTATTTATCAGAGTTCTCATTCATTCATTCACTCTTTATTATTTATTTATTTATTTATTTATTTAGAGAAAGAAAGACAGTTAAAGACAATGAGAAGACAATGAGCACTAAGTATTAATCACAAGGGGTGTCTCTAAGTAGTCCTTGATAACTTCTTAATAAAATCCATATAGGATACACAGTGTCTCCTACTAGGAGAAAACCTATTAATAACATACCCCTTAATACTAGAGTAATATTACTAATACTATCTTATATTAAGGGGTCTTTTAAATATACTCTCTTATAGAATTACCTATAAGGGATTATATAGTTATTACTAAGAGATACTTCTTTATAGAACTACCTATAAGGATTATATCTCTATATGATGTATTACTTAGTATTACCTTTAAGGTATATTCTTATAGTTATCCTTATAGGCATTACTTAGATATTCTTTAAAGGATTACCATATAAGTATTATTATAAGTACAGTCTTAAAGGTATTCTTATAGTTATTCTTTAAAGGTATTCTTAAAAGTGTTCTTATAGTTATTCTTTAAAATATTCTTAAAGGTGTTCTTAAAGGTATTCTTAAAGATATTCTTAAAGTATTCTTATGCTTTATATCTCTATTCTTTGTTTCTCTGTCTCTCTGTATTCTTATAGCTTTTCTTTGGGCCCCTCTATATAGTGTGCCAATTAAATTGAGCCAGTATCCATGCGGGTTTCCAGACTTGTGTCTTTTGTGACTTTCATGTGTCTAAAATATGAACTCTAGTATTCATGCGGGTTTCCAGGCTTACCATTTTTTGGTATCTTGAAGTCCCTTTTAAAAGTGGAAATTGTATAGATAAAGGACACAATTAAAGCACTTATAGGGGTGTCAAAGAGTACCCTCAAAAATACCTTAAAAAGTACCCCAATACCCCTATTTTTATCATACTATATATTGTGTAGTAAAATAACAATACCACTATATATGGTAGAGACCATTCGATATGAGAAGACTTATTTTAGGGGGGTATATAAGGATATAGGGGTACTTAAAAAAGACGCTCAAAAACGAAATTTCTCGTATTTTAGAAAACTTTATAGAGGGAGTTATGAAGGGAGTTATGAAGGGAGACAGAAAGAGTAACTTAAAGGAACACCTAAAGAGAGATTCACCATAAGAGAGAAATATAGACAGATGAATTTTATGTTTTACTTTAGCGCACTAAAGAGACCCGCCAGAAAGTACTTATAGAGTATTCTTGAAAGTAATTAGAACAAGTTCTCAAATATTATTCTTATTTAAAAAGTTCTTATAAACAACTTTCCAAGAAAGAGCAGAGGGAAAGCCAGGAGATACGGAATGAATAGTTCTTCTTTTGATAGTATATCTAAGGTTTCTTTCCACAGGTCTTTTTGTAGAAATTACCAAGAATTACTTGTGGGGGCTTTTTAATTTCTTATTGCCCCCAAAGAAAAGAGAAAACTAAGGTGTATTCAGGCTTTTGGTCTCTTTATCCTTATAATACATAAAATATCTTTTGGCGGGTCTCAAACCGCCCCCAAAAATTTTACCTAGTCATTCAAGAGCCATTCTTCTAGTAAGCCTCTCATGCGGTCAGAGGGAATATAAACATAGACAGTATCACTACTATAGGTGTCTCTAAGATTAGACCGCCATAAGAATTGGATAAGTTCATTCAAAGACCAATTATCCATATCTATAGGTATTCCCTGAGATTGCCAGAAAGAAGCTTTAAAGGGGTTCATATACCTATTGATACCATAAATAACAGCAGTGCGGTCTTTATAATCATTTGTAGCTTTTGTATTACACGCTATCCAATTCTTATCATTGAGACCATGCTTAGGAATCTTCAAGGCTTCTTTCTTAGGCTTGTAAGTGGTCCATAAGATAGTCCCAAAAGGTTTATTTCTTATACATTTATCCATATAAGACCTAAGAGCTTTTATTCCCTTTGTATTGGTCTTATTATACCAACTATAAGACAACCCCTTAATGTTGACTTCTTCATTCCTGAAAGTTTCCAGATAGTCCTTACAGATACATAAACGTTTACAGCCTTTGGGCTTCTTTTCTACATAACCTTCTACAAAAGTGTCACTGTCCCTTGATACATGATAGTAATCTAAAGGAAGCTGATACAGGTTGCAATAAGCCCTAAAGATACTGTATTTTACCCTGTAGCTAAGAACTGTAACAGATTCAAATAGAGACCACATTTCAGGCCTTATGTGAATTATAAAAGGGTTATCCAGATTATGCTGACAGGCTTCTTTTGAGAGATACACAACATACCCCTTAAAGAAATCCCTGTAGTGTCTATAAATACCCTTTAACGGTTCCTCAGCTGTCCAAGTAATCCTATTAGACTTTTCATCCACAGAGATTATATTTTTATGTCTCATTGTGTCTATATCAGAGGAATCTAAAGAAGGGAGGTTAGATAAAGGGCTGTCTTTAAAGGCTACTTCTACAGTTGGTTCTTCATCAATGAAAATACTATAAGAGTACCTTTCAGAGGAATCTTTCAGTGTCTCATAAAATTCAATGGGAGTCATTTCAAGAAACCTATGTGTAGTAATAATATTTAAGCCCTCTCTAAGGGCCTCTAAGGTGTCTTTATTCTTTCTACCCTTTATTTTAGGGGTAAATGTTTCTATTCCTGTCTCTTTTAATGCCTTAGAGAGCCTTTCACATTCATCTAATAGGGGTACTAAGACAATGAATCTTTTCTGTTCTTTTATTGGTGTCTGAAAAGAATTGAAGTTGTTTTGAAGGTAAGTTATAAGGGAAGTTGTCTTTCCTTCCCCTGTAGGCGCGTCAATGATTTTTATAGACGGCCCTTTATTATACTGTTCAGTTGTTCCTGTAGAATCCATAGTTCTCCTTGTTTATCATCATAAAGACAGTATTATAAATTCTCTTAGGGCTACTTATTAGTTACACTCACATACACAAGGAGCAAAAAAGTAGAGAGGCAACACAATAAGTGACTAAGGAGCACCCCTAAAAGAATTTACACATACTTTATGTTTCTTTAGCTATCTGTTATGCAGGGGAAGAAAAGCCAAAAGAAGCCATTGAAGGGGCTTTCTCTAGTTCTCTATGTTCTATTACCTGTATAGCGTCTAGGCGTAATGTTAAACCATTAGAGCTACTGGAACGATAAAAGGGAACAGGTGTAAAGGCCACTCTAATCAAAGAGCCAGGACTAATGGGATTCTTTACTGGGTCTATGCGGTCTCCCTTTTTATCATATACATAACAGGTCAAGGGCTTTTTCTGTCCATTTCTATCAGTATAATGAGCCTTCATTTTGAACTTGAATCTTTCTTTTCCTGTTTCATCCCTGCTGATACATAAAAGAGGATTGTCAGACCATTTTTTATTTAAACAATCTGGACTAGACTCTTTAGCACTTTCAAGAACTTTCAAAAGGTCTTTCTTTAGCTTCTCTGTATCAGTGTCTGAGAGTTTTAATTGGATAGAATACCCTACTTCTTTTCCTTGATACTTTTCTACCTGTACACCAATATAAGGCCAGTATGCAATCCCTACAGGTGTCACCATTCTTTTCATGTTTTCTTTTGTTCTCATGTCTTTCTGTCTCTCCTTTGAAGTTTATTTTAGAGGGTTTCCTCTATATAGTGTGCCAATTAAATTAATGTTTCAAAATGCACACTTTTAGACAGAGAGAATTTAGAGTTATTTTTATGTGTCTAAAAGCTAGACAAAGAGTATTGAAATATATCAAAAATAAGATTGACATTTTGAAATACACGAATTAGAATTAAACCATCACAAGAAATGAAAACAAAGGGAGTGAAAGATAATGGCTAATGTGTGTTATATCAGAGTATCCACCAAAGACCAAAACACAGGGAGACAACACGCCTGCTTTACTGACAAAGGAATTAAGATTGATAAGACCTATGAAGAAAAGATAAGTGGGAAGGACAGACAAAGACCACAGTTAAAAGCTATGCTAGAATATGTTAGAGAGGGAGACACAGTATATATTGAAAGTATCAGCAGACTAGCAAGAAATACATTAGACTTCCTTAACATTGTGGACGAACTCACAAAGAAGAAGGTAAACCTTATCAGCCTTAAGGAACAAATCGATACCACCACACCACAGGGAAGGTTTATTCTTCACATATTTGCTTCTCTGTCTGAACTGGAAAGAGAGACCATAAGACAGAGACAAAGGGAAGGGATTGATTTGTGTCTTTCTGAACATAGGCCCTATGGTAGACCAAAGGTAATTATTGGTGACACATTCAAAGAAGCCTACAAAGAATGGAAAGCAGGGAAGGTAACAGCAGTGCAGGCCATGACCAAAGCAGGGATGAAGCCCAACACGTGGTATAGAAGAGTCAAAGAGTTTGAAGGGAAATAGTTATAGAAAGGAAAGTCAAGGGTGGTCGATAGAATGGCCACTCTTTTTCTTTAGTACAGCTTATAAATTTATAAATGGACCCCGCCCCCACCCTTAAGACCCCTAGAGGGGGAAAAAGAGTATAAAACAAACTAGTGAAAGGGGCTCACAGAATTTTTTACACAAAAAAGCCTTGCCATTAAGGAAGTCATCATGGTATACTCCTAAAAGAGCAAGGAAGATTCATATAAAGATATAGCAAGGAAAGCTTTAGGGATTGTCTAAAAATACTGCTTTTTGTGCTTCTATGGTATCTAAAAGGGCTTAAAGTGTCCGGGTGAATTTTTCCGCGAGAGTTCGAATCTCTCCCACTCCGCCATTCAAATTCAGGACCTGCCTGTGGGCAGGTTTTTTTGTGCGTGAATCGAAAAGGGCTGTTGCGTCATGCAACAGCCTTTCTAGTTATTTAGCAGGTACCAGATCCCCAATGCCGTTGAGGATGTAATGGGGCTGGTAGGAGAACCGTTTGATGTTTTCCCGGGTGGAGACGCCGGTGAGGACCAGGACGGTTTCCATGCCGGATTCCACACCTCCGATTACGTCCGTATCCATCCGGTCTCCGATCATGACCGCATCTTCCGAATGGACTCCCAACCGTTTCAGGCCGGTCCGCATCATGAGGGGGTTGGGTTTGCCGATGAAATAGGCTTTTTTCCCAGTGGCCAGTTCGATGGGAGCGATGAGCGCCCGGCAGGCGGGGATGATTCCCCGGTCGCTGGGGCCGGTCATGTCACTGTTGGTGCCGATGAGCTTGGCTCCTTTATGGATCAGTTCAGTAGCCTTGATGATCATCTCATAGTTGTAGCCGGTGGTTTCGCCCACCACCACATATTCCGGGTTCACATCATTATAGGTGATGCCGGCATCATAGAGGGCATTCATCAGCCCATGGGCCCCGATGATGTAGGCCGAACAGCCCGGTGCCTGGGTCTTCAGGAAATGGGCCGTAGCCAGGGCACTGGTGTAAAAATGGTTTTCCTCGATATCCAGCCCCATAGCCTGGAGCTTCTTCCGCAGTTCCAGGGGAGAACGTTCACTGGAGTTGGTCAGGAACAGGAACTGTTTCTTTTCTTTCTGGAGCCAGGCCACGAATTCCTTGACGCCCGGCAGCAGAGTGCTGCCATGGTAGATGACTCCATCCATATCGCTGATGAAGCCTTTTTTCTCTCGGATGATATTCAAATCCCGCATAAGATCCTCCTTGTTGCCAAAAAATCAATCTCTGTGTTACATTATGCCCTTATCCTGAAAAATTTACAAGGGAATTGTGCAAAGGACCTGTTAAATTTTGGTAAAATTTGCAGGCAAATTCATCCATATGGTACAATAAGACGTTACAAGGAGTGAAACCATGAATGCAAAACGACCTTTATTGACGGCAGTGGAAAACTACCGTCTTCAGCATGTATATCCTCTCCATACCCCCGGCCACAAGGGAGGACGGGGAGCGGATCCGTCCTTGCGCCATCTGGTGGGGGACGTGGCCCTTGCCAGCGATGTATCCCTGATGGCCGAACTGGATGACATCCACGCTCCCGAGGGCTGCATCCGGGAAACGGAAGAACTGGCTGCCCGGCTTTATGGGGCAGACCGTTGCTTCCTGGGGGTCAACGGGACCACAGGGGTGATCCATGGTATGCTGCTGGGAGCCATGGGGCCGGGAGAGAAGATCCTGGTGCCCCGGAACAGCCACCGGAGCGTGCTGGGAGGACTGATCCTGGGTGGGCTGCGGCCGGTGTATGTACAGCCGGCTTATGATCCTCAGTGGCGTCTGACCCTCCAAGTGAGCCCGGAACAGGTGGAGGCGGCTTTGGAACAGGATCCGGAGATCCGGGCCGTGTTCCTGACTACCCCCAATTATTTCGGATTGGCAGCGGATATCCGGAAAATCGCGGAAATCGCCCATCGGCACGGGGCTGTGCTGCTGGTGGATGAAGCCCACGGGCCCCATCTGGGCTTTTCCAGCCAGCTGCCTCCCAGTGCCATGGCTTCCGGCGCCGATGCAGCGGCCCAGAGCACCCACAAGATCCTGGGAGCCATGACCCAGTGCAGCCTGCTCCAAGTCCGCTATGGCAGGATCCGTCCGGAAACCATGGAAGCAGCCATGAGCCTGGTGACCACCACCAGCCCCAATTATCTCCTAATGGGGGCCCTGGATGCGGCCCAGGCCCAGCTGGCAGAGCGGGGAAAAGCCATGGCCGAAGCTTCTGTGCGGGCTGCGGAAACCCTGCGGCGCCGGTTCCATCAGGTGCCGGGCCTTCCTGTCCTGGAACAGGAACTGGTGGGCAAAGGGGGCGTCACGGCCCTGGACTCGGGGAAAATCACCCTTCAGGTGAGTGCCTTGGGGGTCACCGGTCCAGAAGCGGCGGAGGCCTTCCGCCAGGCGGGGATTGCCGTGGAACTGGTGGATGAAGACCATGTGCTGCTGCTGGTGACTTACGCTGACGAAGGACCGGAACTGGAAAAAGTGGGAGAAACCCTCTGCCGGGTGCTGGAAGAGATCCGGAGACCGGAACAGAAACTTGGGCCGATGCCTCCGGCGGCTGATCTGCCGGAAATGGTGGTCACTCCCCGGGAGGCGTTTTTTGCCAGCCATGGGCCGGTGGCTTTTGAAGAAGCGGCCGGAAAAATTGCCGGAGAGACCATCAGCTTTTACCCGCCGGGGATCCCCCTTGTGATGCCGGGAGAGCGGATCACGGAAGAACTGATCCGGTACTGCCGGGAAATGCAGAAAAAGAAATTGCTGGTCAGCGGTCCTCGGGACAGCTCTCTCCAGCAAATCGAGGTATTGCGATGAAAAAAAGAAAAGGGTTGTTCATTACCTTAGAAGGTCCAGATGGGGGAGGCAAGACCACCCAAGCCCAGAAGCTGGCCAGCTGGTTCCGGCTCTATGGCCGGGAAGTGCTTATTACCCGGGAACCGGGAGGGACGGAAACGGCGGAAAGCATCCGGGAACTGGTCCTGGACCCGGCCCTGCAGCTGTCCCCGGAAACGGAAAGCCTGCTGCAGCTGGCAGCCAGGGCCGACCACGTGAGCCAAGTGATCCGTCCAGCTTTGGAAGAGGGAAAAGTGGTCCTCTGCGACCGGTTCAGCGATTCCACCTTGGTCTATCAGGGCATCCTTCGGGATATGGACCTGGACCAGCTGCGGAAACTCAACGATTTCGCCACCCGGGACCTGCGTCCCGATGTGACCTTGCTCCTGGACGGAGATCCTCGAGAACTGCTGAAGCGGCGGAATGACCGGGGCATCGTGGACAAGTTCGAGCTCCAGGGACTGGCCTTCCAGGATCGGGTACGGGCCGGCTATCTGCAGCTGGCCCAAGGGGAGCCGGAGCGGATCTTGGTAGTGGATGCCCTGGCGGGGCCGGAAGTGGTCACGGAAGAGATCATCAAGAAACTGGAGAAATGGATCTGAGCAGCAGGAGGAAGGGACATGTGGGATACCATCATCGGCCATGAGGCCGAGAAAGTATTTTTGCGGAATATGCTGACAGGCCAACGGAAGACCCCTTCTCTGCTTTTTTACGGACCGGAAGGCATCGGAAAGCGGAAAATGGCACGGGCCTTTGCCCAGAGCTTCCTGTGTCTGGAAAATCCCCTGGTCCCCTGTACCTGCCGGAGCTGCCAGGCCATGGAAAACGACAGCCACCCGGACTTCATCGAAGTGGAGCCGGGGGGGAAGAGCCGGACCATCGGGGTGGATGCCATCCACGAACTGATTGCCAAAGCAGCTTTCGGACCGGTGCTGTCCCCCTACAAAGTCTGTCTCATCGACAAGGCCCATACCCTCCGGGAAGAAGCCCAGAACAGCCTGCTGAAGCTGTTGGAGGAACCGCCCGAGTATTGGCTGTTCCTCCTGGTGGCCGATCAAGTGGAACAGCTGCTGCCCACCATCCGTTCCCGAGTCATCGGCCTGCGGTTCGATCCTCTCACAGAAGGAGAAACGGAACAGGTCTTGGCGTCCATCCGGCTGGGAGAAAACGACCGACCGGAAAGTTTGGCTGAAGCAGATCTTTCCCAGGCGGAGGCCAAATGGCAGCGCGAACTGCCCATCCTGGCCCATCTGGCAGGAGGGTCGGCGGGAAAAGCCCTGGAATGGTTCCGGATGGATGCCCTGGAGCTCCGGGAAGAGATCCTGGACCTTTTGGAACAATCGGGCCGGGAAGATCTGCTGGTCTATACGGCCGGGCTGCCCTGGCTGCTCCGGAATGACCGGGAGGAAAGCCTGGTGATGATGGAACTGCTCCTTTTGCTGCTGCGGGACGGGCTGATCCTCCAGAGCCGGCTGCCTCAGCCTCTGTATAATGAAGACCTGCGGGACCGGCTGGGCCTGTGCTTCGCCGACTGGTCGGAAAAGAAGATCCGGCAGGCCATGGAACTGACCGAAAAATGCCGGCGGGGCCTTAATTCCTTTGTGGTCCGCCGAATGGCCATAGAAGCATTATTTATGGAAATCCATCAATTGGATAAGGAGATATGAAATTGGTTACCATTGTAGGAATCCGGTTCAAACGGGCCGGCAAAATCTATTATTTCTCTCCGGGAGAATACGATCTGGCAAAAGGCGACCATGCCATTGTGGAAACGGCCCGGGGCATTGAATACGGGGAAGTGGTGATTCCCCGGCAGGAAGTAGAGGAGGGGAAAATCGTCTCTCCTCTGAAGACGGTGATCCGCAAAGCTACGGAAGCGGATACCCGGAAGGTAGAAGAAAACCACCGAAAAGAAAAAGAAGCCTTTGTTATCTGTGAAAAGAAAATCGCAGCTCGGAAGCTGGACATGCATCTGGTCAATGTAGAATATACCTTTGATGTAGGAAAAATCATCTTCTATTTCACGGCGGACGGACGGATCGACTTCCGGGAACTAGTGAAGGATCTGGCAGCGGTGTTCCGTACCAGGATCGAACTGCGGCAGATCGGGGTACGGGATGAAGCCAAGATGCTGGGAGGCATCGGATGCTGCGGACGTCCCCTGTGCTGTGCCACCTTTTTGGGGGATTTCGAGCCGGTTTCCATCAAAATGGCCAAGGAACAGAATCTTTCCCTGAATCCCACAAAGATTTCGGGAATCTGCGGGCGGCTCCTGTGCTGCTTGAAATATGAAAGCGACTTGTACTGCGGCAGCTGCTGCAAAAAGCGGGAAAAGAAAAAGGAACATGGTATGGTTCCCCGCCCCGGCATGAAAGTGGTGACGCCGGGAGGCGAAGGGATGGTCATGAACATCAGCCGGCGGGAACAGACGGTGACGGTGGAACTGTCTCCTGGGAACCGGATCGTGGTTTCCTGGGATGAAATCGTGGAATCTTCCCGAGCCGAGAAATGACGGGAGGGACGGAACGGCTGGACTGCCTGCCTGACGGGATCACCAAGATCTGGCAGGATTCCCGGGAATTCTGTTTCACCACGGATGCGGTGTTCCTGGCTGCTTTTCCCCATTTGGTACGGAAGGCCTGCGTATTGGAACTGGGCTGCGGGACCGGGGCAGTGAGCCTCCTCCTGGCCAACCGGGGAGCGGAACAGGTCCTGGGAGTGGATATCAATCCCCATGTGGTGGACCTGTTCCAGCGGAGCATCCGGGACAATGGAATGGAAGGACGGGTAGCAGCCCGTGTGGCAGACCTGCGGGACTATCGGCAGGCACTGCCCTGTGATGCCATGGACCTGGTGGCTGCCAATCCGCCCTATCGGATCGGGGGAAGGAAACGGCAGATCGGACAGGCAGCCTGCCATGAAGTGGGGACCTCCCTGGAAGATTTCTTTGCCGCCGCCTCCTTTGCCCTGAAGACCCGGGGCCGGTTCGCCCTGGTCCAGCTGCCGGAGCGGTTCACCGATGCGGTGAAATTGGGGCTCCAGTACCAGCTGGAACTGAAGCGGCTCCAATGGGTCCACGCCTATGTGGACCGGCCGGCCTGGATCTTCCTGGCGGAATTCGTCAAGGGAGGGAAGCCGGGACTGGAGGTGCTGCCGCCTCTGTGCATGTATGAAAAAGACGGTTCCTTCAGCCGGCAGACATTGGAATATTATGCGTTGAAAGGGGATACAGCCCATGGAAAATGAAAAAGGGACCCTGTATCTGTGCGCTACGCCCATCGGGAACCTGGAAGATATGACGCCCCGGGCGGTACGGGTGCTCCAGGAAGCAGACCTGATCGCGGCCGAAGATACCCGGCATACCCGACAGCTGCTGACTCATTTCGGGATCCACGGACAGCTGATCAGCTACCATGAACACAATAAAGAAAAACAGGGGCCGGTGCTGTTGGAAGCCCTGGCCGCCGGGAAAGACATTGCCCTGGTGACGGATGCAGGCTTTCCGGGGATCTCGGACCCGGGGGAAATGATCGCCCAACAAGCCATTGCCGCTGGGTTCCAGGTTGTCCCTGTGCCGGGGGCCAATGCCTGCCTCACGGCCCTAGTGGCTTCCGGCCTGCCCAGTACGCCCTTCTTCTTCGGGGCTTTCCTGCCCAAGAGCCGGAAGAACCGGAAGGAGAAGCTGGAAGAATGGAAAAACATCCCGGCCACCCTGGTCCTCTACGAAGCTCCCCACCGGATCCTGGATGTGCTCCAGGATATGGAAGAAGTGTGGGGGGACCGGAAAATGACCCTGGGCCGGGAACTGACCAAGCTCCATGAAGAGTTCTTCCGGGGGACCATTTCCACCTGCCGGCAGCATCTGCTGGAAAATCCGCCCCGGGGGGAATTCGTCTTGGTGGTGGAACAGGGAAAAGAGGAGAAACAGGAGCCCCAAGGAGATCCCTTGGATGCGGTGAAAGCCCTGCTGGAACAGGGAATGGACAAAAAAGAAGCCCTGGCCCAGGTGGCCAAGGCGTATAAAGTGCCCAAACGGGAATTGTACAATCGCTTGGTGAGGGAATGAAAAAGGTGCTGTGAAAAAACGATGAATCATTTTTTCACAGCACCTTTTTGGTCACTGGCCACTGGCCGATGGAAAGAACCCGTGGCTGACGAGTTCTTTCGAATAAAATACAGGACTGTGCTTATCTCTATTCCATCTTCACTGTTATGCGCAGCCGTTCGATGCTCTGGGTCAGGTTCTCCAGTTTCTCTTCCATCCGTACCAACAGGGCACCAGGCGATGACCATGGGGAAGCCGTACTGAGCAGCCTGGCCGGCCAGCAGGGTCAGGTCGTCCATGGTCAGCCCTCGGCGTTTTCGTCAGCGGCCGGGTCCGCCAAGAGGTCCTGTACGTCCGTCACCTTGGCTGTCTGGACGGTTTCCACCGGAAGGTTATTCTGGGAGAGGAAAATCTTGCTTTCCACCACCTTTTCCATCACCGGGAGCACCGCTTCCTTATCCACGTCCGTGCGGGGATTGGGGATGCGGATGTTCTTAGTGGCTTTTTTGCTGGCTTTGAAGATCAGGTCCAATTTCCGGGAATCTGCCATCTGTCATGCCTCCTTTACGCTTCTTCCGTGAGCTGATGCCGTTCCACCACGTACAGTCCGTGGGGAGCTCCTTCCATCAGCCCGCCGAATTCTTTGCCCATTTCCGCCAGCTGGTCCGCCGTGGCCTTGGTGTCCAGGTTGTCGTAGCTGATGTTCTTGAATTTGGGCTAATCATTCTTGTCCACCCCATTCTTCACTTCCAGCTGCAGGGTCACTGCCGTCAAGTCTTTCGTTGCTGTCATGTGAGCATTCCTCCTTTGTTTACAAAATGATTCAGGTCAGAGAGTTGTAAGGGGGCGGGGACTGGCAAGAAGTCAGATACGGCCCTGATGGGCCTCGAGACGTCAGACGTCAGCTTTTGTTCGGTTAAGCAGCAGGTCCGATCTGCTTATCTTGACACATACCAAAAGACCCTTTTCCGTGCATCTCTGGCTTTTTTGTGATATCATAGATAGTCAGTGAATTATTTTTTTTGTTAAAGGGGAATGACCATGACGAAACCTGCTTTTTATATTACGACGCCCATTTACTATCCCAGCGCCGACCTGCATATCGGACACGCCTACTGCACCACCATTGCCGACACCATCGCCCGGTACAAACGGGCCAACGGCTTTGATGTCCAGTTCATCACCGGCAGTGACGAACACGGCCTGAAGATCCAGCGGAAAGCGGAATCCTTCGGGGTGAAGCCCATCGAATACACCGATAAGATTGTAGCTGATTTCAAGAAATTGTGGGAGATGCTGGGGGTCAGCTATACTTCCTTCGTCCGTACTTCCAGCCCGGAACACGAAAAGACCGTCCAGACCCTGCTCCAGGAGGTGTGGGAACAGGGAGACATCTATAAAAAGGACTACGAAGGCCTGTACTGCGTGCCCTGCGAATCCTTCTGGACCGAACACCAGGTGGAGGAAGCCGGGGGCGTGTGCCCGGACTGCGGCCGTCCTGTGGAAAAAATGAGAGAATCCAGCTATTTCTTCCGGATGTCCAAATATGCGGACCGGATCCTGGAATACATTGAAACCCATCCGGATTTCATCCAGCCCGTTTCCCGCCGGAACGAAATGATCAACTTCATCAAACAGGGGCTGGAAGATCTGTGCATCAGCCGGAGCAGCTTCGACTGGGGCATCCAGGTGCCCTTCGACTCCAAACACGTGGTGTACGTGTGGTTCGATGCCCTCTTGGCCTACTTCACTGGCATCGGCTTCGGTCAGGACATGGATAAGTTCAACCGGTTCTGGCCGGCGGATCTTCACCTGGTGGGGAAGGAAATCGTCCGGTTCCATACCATTATCTGGCCGGCCATGCTGATGGCCATGGGCTTCGACCTGCCCAAAGAAGTGTACGGCCACGGCTGGTTGGTGGTGGACGGGGACAAAATGTCCAAGTCCAAGGGCAATGTGGTGGATCCGGTGGAACCCATCAAGGAATTCGGTGCCGACGCCGTCCGGTATTTCCTGCTCCGGGAAATCAACTTGGGCAGTGACGGGAACTATTCCCGGAAAGGCCTGATCAAGCGCTTCAACTCCGATTTGGCAAACGACCTGGGGAACCTCCAATACCGGACCGTTTCCATGATCGACAAATACCACGGAGGCATCGTCCACAAGACGGTGGTGGATAACGAAACCGATGAGAAGTTCCGCAGCCTGGCCGCGGAAACCCTGAAAAACTACCGGGCTGCCATGGATAAGTACGCCCTGAACGACGGAATCAAGGCCATCTGGGCCTATGTAGGGGCCGCCAACAAGTACATCGACGAAACCACCCCCTGGATCCTGGCCAAAGATCCTGCTCAGGCCAAACGGCTGGAAGCGGTGATGTACAACCTGGCGGACGCGGTCCGGAACATCGCCATCCTGATTTCTTCCATGATGCCCTTCACCGCGCCCAAGATCTTCGCTCAGCTGGGTCTGGAAACGCCGGAACAGTTCGATCTGGATGACGTGGCTTGGGGCAACTTCCCTGACGGTACCAAAGTGGCCAAGGGCCAGCCCATCTTCCCCCGGATCGAAGAAGAGGAAGAGGACAAGGCTCCGGAACCCAAAAAGGAAGTCCAACCGACCAAAAAGGAAAAGAAAGCCGACAAAAAAGCTGCCGGTGTGGTGACTCCGGACCAGTGCACCATCGAGGATTTTGGCAAGTTGGACCTGCGGGTGGGCACCATCCAGAAGGCGGAAAAAATGCCCAACGCGGACAAACTGCTGAAGCTTGCAGTCCAGGTGGGAGACGAAGTACGGACCATCGTGTCCGGCATCGCTCCTTATTACAAAGAAGAGGAGCTTACCGGCAAGAACGTAATCGTCATCGCCAACCTGAAGCCGGCCAAACTCCGGGGCGTAGAATCTCGGGGAATGCTGCTGGCCGCCTCTGACGGAAAGGGGAACCTGAAGCTGGCGGAAGTGCCGGGGATCGCTTCTGGCAGCAAGGTGAAATAAAATGAAGAAACTTCCTTTGTTCGACTCCCATGCCCATCTGGACGTGGAGGATTTCGATACAGACAGGGAAGAGCTGCTCCGTTCAATTGGAGAAAACATGGCCGGGATCATCGATCCCGGCTGTGATATTCCCAGCTCCCAAATGGCTTTGGATCTGGCCCATCAGTATCCCTTCGTGTGGGCGGCAGTAGGGATCCATCCGGAAGAAATCAGCCACAGCTCCTTGGAAGACTTGGAACAGATTGAAGCCTGGTGCGCCGATCCTCGGGTGGTGGCCATCGGGGAAATCGGCCTGGATTACTACAACGATGAACACTCTCCCCATGACCAGCAGCAGGAATTTTTGATCCGCCAGCTGGACCTGGCCCGGAAAACCGGTCTGCCGGTGATCATCCACGACCGGGATTCCCATGAAGACGTGCTCCGGATCATCCGGGAAGAAGGAAAAGGCGTCCGGGGGGTGCTCCACTGCTTTTCCGGCGACTGGGCCATGGCGGAAGAGGCACTGTCTATGGGCTGGTACCTGGGCTTTGGAGGCACCAGTACCTTTAAGAACGATCGGGGGATAAGATCCATCCTGGCCCGGGTGCCCGAAGATCGGATCCTTTTCGAGACCGATTCCCCTTACATGGCTCCCGTGCCCTACCGGGGAAAGCGGAACAATCCTCTCTATACCGCCATTGTGGCAGAGCGGGCTGCAGCACTTCGGGGGACCACGCCGGAAAAAATCATGGAAAGTTCATCAAATAATGTGAAAAAGCTGTTTTTCAGGGTAAAAACCCTATAGAACAGGTGTATAGTCTACAAAAACGTCACAAATTTCCTAAATGAAAATGTTCAAAATTAGTACTTGGTACTAATTCGTTTTTGACAGGATCCGCCTCCTTATGGTATGATGCAAGCACTTTAAGGAGGCGAAACTTTGCGAAAATCACAACCTTTTAAGCGTCCCTATAAGTGGGTCGTCGTTTCTCTGCTGCTGGCTGCCAGCGTGAACTTCCTGGGATTTGCATCCCAGCCGAAAAACGTCAGCATCCAGGTGGACGGACAGACGATCAACCTGAAAACCAGAGCCCTGACAGTTCAGGGTGCCCTGGAAGAAGCCGGTGTAGTTCTTCAGAAGGCCGACGGTTACGATGTAGTCGGCGATGAAAAATTCAGCGACGGAGCCACTATTGAAGTTGTGCGCGCAATGCCTGTGAAGGTGTGGAAGGCTGGAAGGACCACCGAATATACCATCGGACGCAAAACTGTGCGAGATGTACTGAATGCTGTGGGAGTGGATTACAGCGGATTCCAGGTCTATCCGGGGCTGGATACGGAAGTGACCCCCGATATGACCATCCATATCATTTCTCCCACCAACAAACTGGCCACGGAAACCCGGGAGATCCCCTATGAAGTGGAGATGCGGAACAATGACAATCTGCCCCGGGGCAGACAGAATGTGATCTCTGCCGGCAAGAACGGGGTGGAAAAGGTCACCTATCGGGAAATCAAAGTGGGCAGTGAGACTGTGAGACAGGAACTCCATGCGGAGGTCGTAACGGAGCCTGTTTCGGAAATTGTGGAAGTGGGTACGGGAAACAACCTGAATATGATCGAAACCTCCCGTGGTTTCGTCCGTTACCGCTCTGCCCGGACGGTGGAAGCATCTGCCTACACCCTGGCAGAAGGCAGCGGTACAGGGCTTACTTCTACGGGTGTAGTCCCCTATCATGGGGTGGTGGCCGTGGATCCGGATGTGATCCCTTACGGGACCCGGATGTATATCCCCGGCTACGGTTTTGCAGTGGCAGCGGACTGCGGCGGCGCCATCAATGGCAACACCATCGATCTTTATATGGAAGATTATGGCGATGCCATCTCCTGGGGCCGGCGGGACGTAACCATTTATTTCTTGGAATGACAGACAGGAGAAAATCGTGCTGAAAGAAGTGCTGGTAGTAGAAGGCAAGATGGATACCGTGGCGGTGAAGAAGGCAGTGGATGCTGAAACCATCGAGACCGGCGGGTTCACCCTGGCGCCCCATACCCTGGCCCTGATCGAAGCAGCCTATAGGAAACGGGGAATCATTATTTTGACGGACCCCGACGGCGCGGGAGAGCGGATCCGGAAATTCCTGACGGAGCGCTTCCCCAAAGCCGGACAGGCTTTTGTGCCCAAGGCAGAGGCTCTGGCCCATCATGATGTGGGCATCGAACAGGCCCAGCCGGAGGCCATCCGGAAAGCCCTGTCCAAAGTGCGTTTCCAGGAAATGGAGCCCCGAAAGGAATTTTCCTCTCGGGACTTATTTGTTTCCGGGCTGTCAGGGTCGCCAGAAGCGGTAGCCAGAAGGGACCGGCTGGGCGCCATCCTGGGCATCGGCTATGGGAATGCCAAACAGATGGTCCATCGGCTGAACAATTACGGAGTGACCCGGGAGGAATTCCAGGCTGCTCTGGAGGAAATCGCAAGGGAAGGGAAATGACTATGCTGCATCCAGTGATCGCCAGCCGGGAAGTGACCCGGTACATCCTCGATACCTTTGGGCTCCGGGCCAAAAAGAAATTCGGCCAGAATTTCCTCATCAATGAACAGGTGGTTCGGGGGATTGCCCGGGAAGCCCAGGTGGGTCCCGGAGATTTGGTACTGGAAATCGGACCGGGGATCGGGACCCTGACCCAGGCCCTGGCAGAAACCGGCGCTCAGGTCAAGAGCGTGGAAATCGACCGGAACCTGCTGCCGGTGCTGGCCAAGACCCTGGAAGGGTATGACAATGTGGAAATCGTCTCTGGGGACGTGCTGAAGGTGGATCTGGGGGAAGTGACGGAACACCGGCCCTTTACGGTGGCTGCCAACCTACCCTATTACATCACCACTCCCATCATCTTTGCCCTTTTGGAAGAGGATCTGCCCCTCCAAAGGCTGGTGGTGATGGTCCAGAAGGAAGTGGCGGAGCGGATGATCGCCCCTCCGGGAGGGAAGGACTACGGCCCGCTGTCCTTGGCCCTGCAGTATTATTCCCAGCCGAGGCTGGCCATCCCGGTGCCGGCCCGGGATTTTATGCCCGCCCCCAAGGTGGATTCCATGGTGGTGGTCTGTGACAAACGGGAGCATCCGGCAGTGGACGTACCGGCGAAACTGTTCTTCCGAGTGGTGAAGGCGGCCTTTTCCCAGCGGCGGAAAATGCTCAGCAACTGCCTGAAGACCCTGGGCCTCAATGGGGAACAGGTGGAACAGCTGCTGGCTGCTGGGGGGATCGACGGCAAACGGAGAGGGGAATCTCTTTCCATGGAAGAATTTGGAAATCTGGCCGTGGCCTATGGGCAGCTCCTGGAACCATGAGCTGCCGGTATAAATCCTTTGCCCATCGGCAGTGTGAATTCTTTCCCTGCCACCAAGGAGCGGATTCGGACCGGTTCAGCTGTCTTTTCTGCTTCTGTCCCTTGTACCTGATCCCGGACTGCGGAGGAGAGTTTACCCGGCTGGCAGATGGGAACAAGGACTGCAGCCGCTGCCTTTTGCCCCATGATCCGGACAACTACGATTGGGTGATCCAGACCTTACAGAAAAAAGTTTTCAAGCCTTTTGACAAAAAATAGTCAAAAGGCTTGATTTTTTTTTGAAACATGCTATTATAGATATTGTAGTTAGCACTCCAGTGAAATGAGTGCTAATAAAAACAAAAATAACCCATTGCTCATAGAATGAAAGGGGATACGTAAAATGTTAAAACCTTTGGATGACCATGTTGTAGTTGAACCGATTGTACAAGAAGAAAAGACCAGCAGCGGGATTTATCTGCCGGATACGGCTCATAAGGATAAACCCCAGACTGGGAAAGTCATTGCTGTAGGCACCGGCCGTCTGTTGGACAACGGCACCCGGGTCCCTTCCGAAGTGAAGGCGGGAGATGTTGTGGTATTCGCCAAATACTCCGGCAGTGAAGTGACCCTGGATGGGAAAGATTACATCATCCTGAGAGACAGCGATATCCTGGCTGTCGTGGAAGACTGAAAGCTTTCCAAAGTCCCGTATCTGGTAGAGAATACCACACCGTATATTATCTGGAATTAAGGAGTCGATTAGAATGGCTAAACTGATTAAATTTGATGAAGATGCCCGCCGCGGCCTGGAACGCGGGGTAAATGCCCTGGCTGATGCTGTAAAGGTAACCTTGGGGCCCAAAGGCCGGAACGTTGTCCTGGAAAAGAAATTCGGTTCTCCCACCATCACCAATGATGGGGTGACCATTGCCAAAGATATCGAACTGGAAGATCCGTTTGAAAACATGGGTGCTGCCCTGGTCCGCGAAGTAGCTACCAAGACCAACGACATCGCCGGTGATGGGACCACCACGGCTACGGTCCTGGCCCAGTCCATCGTCCATGAAGGGATGAAGAACGTAGTGGCCGGTGCCAACCCCATGGTCCTGAAGAAAGGGATCAAGAAAGCCACCGATGCACTGGTGGATGAACTCCAGAAGAGCGCTAAGACCGTCAGCACCAAGGAAGAAAAAGCACAGGTTGCTTCCATTTCCGCTGGTGACGAAGAAATCGGCGGCCTGATTGCCGATGCCATGGAAAAGGTAGGGAATGACGGCGTAATCACCGTAGAAGAATCCAAGACCATGGATACTTCTCTGGAAACCGTAAAAGGCATGCAGTTCGACCGTGGGTATATCTCCCCTTACATGGTAACGGATCCTGACAAGATGGAAGCCGTCATGAGCAATCCGTACGTATTCATTACGGACCGGAAGATCACTCTGATCAACGACATTATGCCTGTACTGGAAAAAGTTGTGCAGCAAGGGCGTGAACTGCTGATCATTGCTGAAGACGTGGAAGGCGAAGCCCTGGCCACTTTGGTAGTGAACCGTCTGCGGGGCACCTTCAAGGCTGTGGCTGTGAAGGCTCCTGGCTTCGGCGACCGTCGGAAAGCCATGCTGCAGGATATCGCCACCCTCACCGGTGCTACCGTGATCAGTGAAGAAGTAGGCCGGAAACTGGACAGCGCTACCCTGGAAGATCTGGGCACCTGCGGCCAGGTTCGGGTGACCAAGGACCTGACCACCATTGTGGACGGCGGCGGTGACAAACAGGCTGTGGCTGACCGGATCGCTTCCATCCGCGCCCAGATCCCTGAAACCACTTCTCAGTTCGATAAGGAAAAACTCCAGGAACGCCTGGCTAAACTGTCCGGCGGCGTAGCTGTCATCAAGGTTGGCGCTGCTACCGAAACCGAACTGAAGGATAAGAAACTGCGTATCGAAGATGCTCTGAACGCTACCCGTGCTGCTGTGGCTGAAGGCATCGTAGCCGGCGGCGGCACTGCTCTGCTGCAGGTACAACCGGTACTGGACGAACTGGAAGCCAAGGCTGAAGGGGACGAAAAGACCGGTATCGATATCGTAAGACGCGCCATCGAAGCACCGGTACGGCAAATCGCTAACAACGCCGGACTGGAAGGTGCTGTCATCGTAGAAGCCGTGAAGAAGGCTGCCAAAGGCACCGGCTTTAACGCTGCTACGGAAGAATATGTGGATATGATCAAAGCAGGTATCGTGGATCCCTGCAAAGTGACCCGCAGTGCTCTCCAGAATGCCGCTTCCATCGCTTCCATGATCCTGACCACGGAAGCCGTCGTAGCCGATAAACCGGCTGAAAAAGGTGCAGCTCCTGCCCCTGCCATGGGCGGCGGGATGCCCGGGATGATGTAAGGATAAGCCGTTAGGCTGTTAGGCTGTAAAGATCCCTCTGGGAAACCAGGGGGATTTTTTGCGTCTCACGCCCAGAGAATTTGATAAGAAGCCAGAAACGGCCCTGACAGGCCTGGAAGACCTCAGACGTCAGCTTTTGTTCGGTCTAGCAGCAGGTTCGTCCTGCTTATAACGGGCAAGCTGACGTCTGGCTTCTGATAGGCCCGCAAGGGCCGGTCTGTTATCTTTGCAAAAAATCCTATTTACGAATTATTCTTAAAATGATATACTACATCTATATCAACGAACTATCCATTCTGATCAATCTGAGGAGGAATTTCAATATGGAAAAACGGACTGTGAATTTTGCCGGCAATCCTGTGGTCCTGGATGGACCGGAAGTGAAAGTGGGCCAGAAGGCTCCTGATTTCAAAGTCATCGACAACAAACTGGGGGAAAAGACCCTGAAGGACTATAAAGGGAAGATCAAAGTGATCTCCGTGGTGCCTTCCCTGGATACCGGAGTCTGCGATGCTCAGACCCGCTGGTTCAACCAGGATGTGACCGGCCTGTCCCCGGATGTGGTGGTGCTCACCGTTTCCATGGACCTGCCCTTTGCCCAGGCCCGCTGGTGCGGTGCGGCCGGTGTGGAAAACGTGGTGACCTTATCCGATCACCGGGACGCTTCCTTCGGGAAAAACTACGGCTTCCTGATGGAAGGCCTGCGGCTGGAAGCCCGTGGGGTAGTGGTGGTTGACAAAAACGACAAGGTGACCTACGTGGAATACGTCCCCGAAGTGACCCATGCCATCAATTTCGACGGCGTGCTGGCCGCGGTGAAGGCCCTGCTGTAAGAGCAAAGGGGTATAAAAAATCCCAGCCGGAAATGTTCTGGCTGGGATTTTTGCGTCTTGTGCCAAACGTCTCACGCCTCACGCAAAAGAAGACCATTTGCCGGGGGCAAGAGGGTTTTGAACGGTTGAAAACCGCAGACTACGGAAGTCGATCATAACGGTCAGGGAAACGGATCCTCCGAAAACCCTCGGCCGCTGACAGGTTCCTCTCCCATTGACAACCCCGGGGAAAAACTCTATAATTTATAAGATATGGTAATAGCCAATAAGCCTATAAAGGAGTCGTGAAACATGGCTGAACAAACAATCCTGACCGAAGAAGGTCTCAAAAAATTAGAAGATGAACTGGATTATCTCCGTTCTGAAAAACGGCAGCAGGTTGCCGAACGGCTGAAGGTCGCCATTTCCTATGGTGATATCAGCGAAAACTCCGAATATGATGATGCCAAGAATGAACAGGCCTTTGTGGAAGGCCGGATTCTGACTCTGGAAAACATGATCCGCAATGCCAAGGTCATCAAGGATTCTGAAATCACAAAGAATGCGGTTTCTTTGGGCTGCAAAGTTAAAATCGAAGACATGGAGACCCATGATCAGGAAGAATATACGGTCGTAGGGACCACGGAAGCGGACCCCATGGCGGAACCGCCCCGGATCTCCAATGAATCTCCGGTGGGCAAAGCCATCCTGGGGCAAAAGGTGGGCGCTGTGGTGAAGGTCACCACTCCCATCGGGGAACTGGATTATAAGATCGTATCTGTGAGCCGGCCCGGCACCAAGAAGAAGGCTGCGGACAAGGCTGTAAAATAAAGACGGGAAGAAAAAGAAGCAGGAGGGGTTTCATGTCCGACGCAAAGAAGAACCAACCGGACGTAGAAAAAGAAGCACTGGCGGACGAAGACGTCAGTGAACAGATGCAGGTCCGTCTGGACAAAATGCATAAATTAGAAGAAAAGGGTATCCAGCCCTTTGGCCATGCCTACCAGTGGACCCATCACACCAAGGAAGTCCACGACCAGGTGGAAGCCATGGAAGCAGCAGGTACCGTGGTGAAAGTGGCCGGCCGTCTCCTGGCTATCCGGGGCCACGGCAAGACCTGTTTCATGGATCTCCAGGACAAGACCGGCAAGATCCAGCTGTACGTCCGGAAGGACGAAATGGGCGAAGAGGCCTACAGCGTGGTGAAGCTGCTGGATATCGGGGATATCGTGGGAGTGGAAGGCACTGTGTTCAAGACCCATATGGGGGAACCCTCCATCCGTGTCCAGAAACTGGAATTCCTCTCCAAGGCACTGAAACCCCTGCCGGAAAAATGGCATGGATTGAAAGATAAGGAAATCCGCTACCGCCAGCGGTATGTGGATCTGATCGTGAACCCGGAAGTCCGGGATGTGTTCGTGAAACGGACCCAGATCATCAAATGCATCCGGCAGGTGCTGGACGACCAGGGCTACCTGGAAGTGGAGACTCCTGTGCTGAACACCATCTCCGGGGGCGCCACTGCACGGCCCTTCATCACCCATCACAATGCCCTGGACATCGACCTGTATCTCCGGATTGCTACGGAACTGAATTTGAAGCGTTTGGTGGTGGGGGGTCTGGAACGGGTGTACGAATTGGGCCGGGTATTCCGGAACGAAGGGATGGACATCAAACACAACCCGGAATTCACCACCCTGGAATGCTATGAAGCCTTCGGGGACTTCAACACTATGATGGATCTGACAGAAAAGATCGTCACCACCTGTGCAGAAAAGGTCCTGGGGACCCTGAAGATCCAGTATGAAGGCACGGAAATCGACCTGACTGGTCCCTGGCCCCGGATGACCATGATCGATGCTGTGAAGAAATACAGCGGCAAGGACTTCACCGGTGTCAAGGACGTGGAAGCGGCCCGGCAGATGGCCAAAGAAGCCGGGGTTGCTGTGGAACCCGCTTGGGGCGTGGGCAAGATCATCAACGCCTTCTTCGATGAATTCGTGGAAAAGAACCTGATCCAGCCCATCTTCATCACCGGCCATCCCAAGGAAATCTCCCCGCTGGCCAAGAGCAGCGCGGCGGATCCGGAGATCACCGACCGTTTCGAAGGGTATATCTTCGGCCGGGAACTGTGCAACGGCTTCACCGAACTGAACGATCCCCTGGACCAGAAGGAACGGTTCGAAAAGCAGGTGGAAGAACGGGCTGCCGGGGATGACGAAGCTGGCATGATGGACGAAGACTTCATCAATGCCCTGATGCACGGACTGCCTCCCACAGGGGGCTTGGGCATCGGCATTGACCGTTTGGTGATGTTCCTGACGGGCGCTGTATCCATCCGCGACGTGTTGCTGTTCCCCACCATGAAACCTTTGGACGGGGGCAAGAACGAAGCCACCAAGGTCGCCGCTCCTGCCGCCGCTGCCGCTCCTGCGGCTGCGGAAACGGCTGCTGCTGCACCGGCTTTTGAAACGGCGGCACCGGAGAAGATCGACTTCTCCAACGTGACCATCGAACCGCTCTTCACCGACTATGTGGACTTCGACAAGTTTGCGGACTGCGATTTCCGGGTGGTGAAGGTGAAGGACTGCTTCGCCGTGCCCAAGAGCAAGAAGCTGCTCCAATTCACTTTGGATGACGGCACCGGCACCGATCGGACCATCCTCAGCGGGATCAAGGCCTACTACGATCCGGAAGACCTGATCGGCAAGACCTGCGTGGCCATCGTGAACCTGCCGCCTCGGAAGATGATGGGCATCGAATCCTGCGGGATGCTGCTCAGCGCGGAACATATGGAAGGGGAAGAACGGAAACTCCATCTCCTGATGCTGGATCCCCACATCCCTGCCGGCGCGAAATTGTGCTGATAAAAAGGGGCTGTTGCGTGAGCAACAGCCCCTTTTTTCTATGAGGTGTGACAACCATGCAAAAAGACATGACCCGGGGACCGATCCTTCCCCTGATCCTTCAATTCCTTTTCCCCATGTTCATCGGCAACGTGTTCCAGCAGCTGTACAACATGGCGGATATGATCATCGTGGGCCGGTATGTGGGGGCCGGAGCCCTGGCGGCGGTGGGGTCCACGGGCACCTTGATGTTCCTGGTCCTGGGCTTTGCCCTGGGAATCACTGCCGGGTTCGGCATCCTCACCTCCCAGCGGTTCGGGGCCAAAGATGAGGCCGGGGTCCGGCGGAGCGTGGCCAACGGCACCCTTTTGGCGGTGCTCCTGTCCCTTGCTATGACTCTTCTCAGCACTGCCGCCGTGCCCTGGCTCCTGGACCTGATGAACACCCCGGCGGACATCTGGACCGATGCCCGGACCTACATCACCATCATTTTCCAAGGGCTCTTCACCAACGTGTTCTACAACATGGCCTCTGTGTTCCTCCGGTCCGTGGGGAACAGCAAGGCACCGCTGTTTTTCCTGGTGTTTTCCGCCTGTCTCAATGTGGGGCTGGACCTATTGTGCATCATCCAGTTCGGCATGGGGGTGGCCGGGGCGGCCTTGGCTACGGTGCTGAGCCAGGGAATCTCCGTGCTCCTGTGCGTAGTCTACATCTTCAAGAAAGTGCCGGTATTGGTGCCCAAAGCCCAGGATTGGGGCCTGTACCGGTATGAGACCAAGGAACAGCTCCGGATGGGCGTCCCTATGGCCCTGCAGTTTTCCATCACTGCCTCCGGGGTCATGATCGCCCAGGCTGCCATCAACCTGTTCGGATCCACGGCGGTAGCGGCTTATACGGCGGCCTCCAAGGTCTCCATGCTGCTGACCCAGGGGTGCCTTTCCATGGGCCAGACCATGGCCACCTATGCAGGGCAGAACTTCGGAAAGGCGGACCTGGGACGGATCCGGAAAGGGGTGAAGAAGGCCCTCCGGGTGATGGTCCTTTATTCGGTCTTGGCGGCGGTGGTGCTCCACTTTTTGCTGCCCTTCCTGGTGGGCTTCTTCTTTTCCGGAGAGGCGGACCCGACGGCCCTTTTGCCCTGGGCCCAGACTTACGGGGATATCGCCATGTGGTTCTACCTGCCGCTCAGCAGCATCTTCATCTACCGGAACGCCATGCAGGGGGTGGGGTACGCCCTGGCACCCACCTTGTGCGGCGTGTTCGAACTGGCGGCCCGGGGCCTTACGGCTCTTGTGGGGATGCGGACCCACAGCTACGTCATCTCTGCCGCCTGCGACCCCATGGCCTGGCTGGTGGCCGGCCTTTTTGCCTGGTTGGCCTGGCAGTGGGTGATGCGGGATCTGGAGCGGAGACAGGGCAGAGTGGAGAGGCAAGAGTGAAGAGGGATTGGGAGGTAAGGATGTACCATGGCTTATCAGGAATTGATCAAAGATTTCAACACCACCCGTTCCGTCCTGCGGGATTTCTATGTGCAGGGCTTCCATACCCGGCAGGATTTCCGGCTCAAGAGCCTCCGGAGCTATGACAATGAAAGGCGCCGGGTGGAAAGCTGGCTCCGGGATGCCATGGGTTTCCGCCAAGAACCGGAAGGGAAAGTGGTGTTCCTGACGGTGGACTGCCGGACCGTCCGGCATAATCCCTTGTACGAGGCTTTCCGGGCCAAAAGCTTCACCCCCTGGGATGCGGCCCTCCACTTCCTGCTGCTGGATCTTTTCCATCGGCAGGGAGAACTTTCCTTTGCAGCCGTGGCGGACCAGGTCTGCGGGGCCCTTCTCCAGGCCAATCCGGACTGTCCGCTGCCCGATGCGTCCACCATCCGGAACAAACTGAAGGAAGGGGTGGAATTGGGTATCTTCTGCAGCCGGAAAGTGGGGAAGAGCCTGTATTACCGTCTGGCAGATGCAGCTTGGAATCCAGCCGGCTGGTCCGCTGCCCTGTGTTTTGCCTCAGAGGCGCTGCCCCTGGGGATCGTGGGAGCCTATCTCTTGGACCGGTACCCGGAGCAGGAGGCCTTCCTTTCCTTCAAACACCATTACCTTTCCGGGGCGTTGGATCAAGAAATCCTCTGCCAGCTGGCAGCTGCTCATGAAGAAAAACGGAAGGTCCGGCTGGAATTCCAGAAAAAGGAAGGAAAAGCTGGAGAGACCTTGGAGGTCTATCCGCTGAAAGTCTACTGCAGCACGGCTACGGGGCGGAATTATCTGCTGGCCGGCCGGGGAAAGGGAAAACGGCCCCAGCTGTTCCGCCTGGACCGGATGGAAAAAGCAGCACCAGGGGAAATGGACCCAGAGTGGGCGGAACGGGAAAAAGAGGGAAAGCAATTTATCCGGTATCTGTGGGGCATCGGAGCCGGCTCTGGGAAAAAATCCCGGCTGGATCATGTGGAACTGGATCTTTATGCAGGTCCAGAAGAGTCCTATATCCCGGAACGGCTCCTGCGGGAAAAGCGGCAGGGGAAAGTGGTCCAGGTGAGCCCAACGGTATGGCGTTTTTCCATCGATGTGTACGATGCCCGGGAAATGCTGCCCTGGCTCCGGACTTTCCTCGGCCGGATCCTTCGGCTGGAATGTTCCGACCCGCGGGTGACTCGGCGTTTCTGGAAGGACCTGGACCGGCTCCGGGTCCTGTATGAGGAGGTGTGACCATGCTGTTCCATGAAATCTACGGCCGGTATTACCAGGTGCTGGCAAAAGTACTCCGGGAAGCCTGCCGGGGAACGCTGACCCGGGAAAAGCTCTACCAGCTGATCCAGGAAGGGTCCTTCGGGGAAAGCACCTTAGAACTGCCTCGGATCCTGGCAGAAAGCCATCTCCTCACCCGGGAAGGGAAGACGCCCCTGGCCAGTGTCCCGGACTGCCCTCTGACCGTCTTGGAGAAACGCTGGCTGGCAGCAGCCCTCCAGGATCCCCGGATGCAGTTGTTCCAGCCACCGGCACTTCCTTTTTCTTTGGGGGAGCCGCTGTTTTCCCGGGAATTCTTCGTCTATTATGACCGGTATCAGGATGGGGATCCTTATGGGGACCCGGTCTATCAAGCCCATTTCCGCCAGCTGCTGACGGCGCTTCGGGAAAAACGGAAGCTTCAGGTCCAGTTCCAGGGCCGGAAAGGGATCCAATCCCTGGAGGCGGATCCGGACGGCCTGGAATATTCCGGATTGGACGATAAGTTCCGGTTCCTGGCCCATTCGGACCGGGGAACCCTTTATACCCTCCGGGTATCCTCCCTCCAGGCAATCCACTTGAAGGAGCCGGGATCAGCCCGCCAGCGGGACCGGAAACGCTGGAAGGCCCGGGCTGTGCTGGAACTGGTGGACCGGCGGAAAGCCCTGGAACGGGCGCTCCTGCATTTTTCTGATCTGGAAAAGGAAACGGTGCAGCTGGATGAGGACCATTACCGGCTGACCCTTTTTTACTACAAACCGGATGAGACAGAACTGCTGATCCGGATCCTGGCCTTCGGTCCTTTCCTGAAGGCGGTGGATCCGCCGGGACTGGTGCAGAAAATCAAAGAGCGGCTGGAGAGACAGCAAAGGTACGAACGGTAGCGAACATCGTTCGTACCTTTTTTTCCATGATGGAAAAGGCTTTTCCCGGTAGAATGGAACCATCGAAAGCATCTACAGCAAAAACAAGTATGAAAATGGGTTTGGGCACTTTTCAAGTGTCTGCGGGAGGGATCCCGAACCTTTTGATGCTTTGGAAGACACGGACAGCCAACATTTCCAAGATCATTATGGAAAACGTGTCTTGAAAGGTACCTACAGCGCTTTTCTATTTCAGAAACTGCGATAGCCGAAAGTCTGCCCGGCGAGGAGAGCTGCTCCGGCAGCCCTTCTCCGGGTGGAAGGGTACCTTGGCAGGGATGGAAAGGAGAATCATCATGGCAGGACTGCTGCAGGAAGAAATCAATTGGACCCGGACGGAGAACGGGGCCCTGACTTATACCAGCACAGGCTCTCCGTGCCTGGATCTGTTTGCTTCTATCGGGGCTCTGCGCCACAGTCCCAAAAGGGAAATCCTCCGGCTTTTCCAGGCGGCCTATGGGGAAAACCGGGACCTGGCCCTGAAGACCCTGTTCTTTGCCCGGGATATCCGGGGAGGCTTAGGGGAACGGCGGGTGTTCCGGATCATCTTCCATTGGCTGGCCCTTTTTGCCCCGGAAGCAGCCGAGAAAAATCTGCTCCTGGTGCCGGACTATGGCCGGTATGATGATTTGTTGGAATTGTTGGGCACTCCTTGTGAAAAACAGGCAGTTTCTTTCTTCCAGCAGCAGCTGGAAGCGGACGAACGGTCCGCAAAAGAAGGCCAGCCGGTTTCCCTTTTGGCCAAATGGCTGCCTTCGGTGAACGCTTCCTGCACCCGGACGGTGAACCAGGCCCGCCACCTGGCCCGGCAGTTCCATCTGACGGAACGGGAGTACCGGCAGCTTCTCACCGGACTGCGGCGGGAAATCCATCTCCTGGAGAACCATCTCCGGAACCGGGATTACACCTTTGCCTATGACCGGCAGCCTTCCAAAGCCCTGTTCAAATACCGGCAGGCCTTCTGGCGGAATGATGGCGAACGGTATCAGGCCTTCCTGGACCAGGTGGAAAAGGGAGAGAAGAAGCTCCACACCGGCACCCTGGCTCCCTACGATATCGTCGCTCCTTTGGTGGAAAACAACGGATTCTGGGGACGGCCGGCCCAGCCTCTTACGGAAGAGCAACGGCGTTCCCTGGATGTGACCTGGAAGGCCCAAGAAGATTTCACCCGGGGAGAGAACGCCTTGGTAGTGGCGGATGGATCCGGTTCCATGTACGGCGGGTCCCATCCCCTGCCGGCGGCGGTGGCCCAGTCCTTGGCGGTGTATTTTGCCGAACGGAACCGGGGGCCTTTCCGGAACCGTTTCATCACTTTCAGCGAACATCCCCGGTTGGTGGAGATCAAGGGACGGGATATCGCCGAAAAGATCCAGTACACCATGTCTTTCAATGAAGTGGCCAATACGGATCTCCAAGGGGTATTCGATCTGCTCCTCCGGGAAGCCGTCCGGAAACGGATGACCCAGGAAGAGCTGCCTCAGCGGCTGTATGTGATCTTGGACATGGAATTCGACGCGGCCTGCTGCCGGGGAGAAGGGACCAACTTCCAGCGAGCCCGGGAAAAGTTCCGGGCCCAGGGATACGAACTGCCCCAGGTGATTTTCTGGAATGTGGACAGCCGGACCCGCCAGCAGCCAGTGACCCAGAACCAGCAGGGAGCGGTGCTGGTCTCCGGCTGCAGCCCCCAGATCTTCCAGATGATCCGGGAAGGGAACCTGGACCCCATGGCCTTCATGCTGGAAGTGCTGGGGCAGGAACGGTATCGGCCGGTGGGGGCGTGAAGAGGAGGGGGCGTTGCATGTTACGTGCAGTACCCTCTTTTCTATTCTCTCATTTTATGGTTTAATGGAAAAATGGTAGGAGGCAGAATCATCCCAACTGAAAGGCCCGAAGGGCCGGTCTGGCTTCTTAAATCTACGATGGACGACGGAAAGGAGGGCCTGCCCGCTGTTATGACTGCAGGTGAAATCACAACTTATACGGGGATCCAGTTCGATCCCCTCCATCCGGATCCGGAGAAGATCCGGATCGAAGACATTGCTCATGCCTTGAGCTTTCTGTGCCGGGGCAATGGCCATGTAAAGACCTTTTATTCCGTAGGGCAGCACTGTATGGCTGCGGCCCAAGAGGCGGAAGCCCGGGGGGACAGCCGCCGGGTGATCTTAGGCGCCCTACTCCATGATGCCACGGAATGCTACTTGTCCGATGTGCCCCATCCCTACAAGATCAATATGCCCCGTTATCGGGAATTGGAGGAAAGCCTCCTCCAAGCCGTATTCGCTCGGTTCCTGGGGGGACCGCTGACGCCGGAAGAGACGGCGGAAGTGAAGCAGATCGATCGGGCACTCATGTTCAGCGATCTGCATCATCTCATGGATCATCCAGAAAATCGAGAACAGGAAGGGACCCTGGTGCTGCCGGTGGATTACCAGCTGCGGCCTTTTGCAGAAGTGGAACAGGAATATCTGGCATGGTACCGGCGGTACAGCTGCTGAAAATGATGCCCCTTTCCAGGGTGCAATAAGAACATTCTAATAATTAAAATAAAATACATTGTATTACCACCTGGAACAGTTGTATGTTATAATGGATATTGTATAAAACCATTAGGCTGTTCTTAACTATAGGAGGTTGAGCAATGAACAATCCGAACCCCGTTAAAATCGTGGAAACGGTTCTGAGAGATGGCCATCAGTCCCTCTGCGCTACCCGTATGCGCACCAGCGACATGCTGCCCGTACTGGAAGCCTTGGATGACTGCGGTTTCTATGCCCTGGAAGCCTGGGGCGGCGCCACTTTCGATTCCTGCCTGCGTTTCCTGAACGAAGATCCCTGGGAACGGCTGCGTACCATCCGGAAACATGTGAAAAAAACCAAACTGCAGATGCTGCTCCGTGGCCAGAACATCCTGGGCTACAACCACTATGCAGATGATGTGGTGACGGAATTCGTAAAACGGAGCGTGGACAACGGTATCGACATCATCCGTATCTTCGATGCTTTCAACGATACCCGGAACCTGGAAACGGCCATGAAGGCCACCAAAGCTGCCGGCGCCCATGCTCAGGGCACCCTGGTGTATACCATCAGCCCGTACCATAAAGACAGCGACTATCTGAAGCTGGCCAAGGAACTGGTGGAAATGGGGGCTGACTCCATCTGCATCAAAGATATGTCCGGCCTCTTGGCACCTTATGCCTGCGCTTCTCTGGTGGATGCTCTGAAAAAAGAAATCAGCATTCCTGTGAACGTCCACTCCCACTGCACCAGCGGCATGGCTTCCATGACCCTGCTGAAAGCTGTGGAATCCGGTGCGGACATTGTGGATACAGCTCTGTCTCCCTTTGCGGAAACCACCAGCCATCCCTGCACGGAATCCCTGGTCTATACCCTCCAGGGCACGCCGCGAGACACTGGTATCGACATGAACAAACTGGGACCCATTGCAGACCACTTCAAGAAAGTCCGGGCTGACCTGGTGAAGACCTTCAAGCTGCCCAGCAACATCAGCATCAACCCCAAGGTCTTGAGCTTCCAGATCCCTGGCGGCATGCTGTCCAACATGCTGAACCAGCTCACCGAAATGGGCATGGCCGACAAGTACGAAGAAGTGCTGAAGGAAGTGCCCAGAGTCCGGGCTGACCTGGGGTATCCTCCGCTGGTAACTCCTTCCAGCCAGATCGTTGGCACCATGGCTACCATGAACGTGATGATGGGACGGTATAAGATGATCCCCAATGAAATCCAGGATATCGTAATGGGCAAATACGGCAAGACACCGGGACCCATCAGTGAAGATCTGAAGAAACTGGTCCGCCGCTGGATCGTGAAGAAGACCGGAAAGACCATGATTGCGCCCATTACCCACAGACCGGCCGACGATATTCCGCCACAAATGGACAAGATGAAAGCCGACCTGGCCGCCAAAGGCTACCCCAATGCCTCCGTGGAAGACGTGCTGTCCTATGCACTGTTCCCCGAAGTGGCCCTGGCCTTCTTCAAGAACAATCGGTAAGAAGGATGCTGCAGAGGCAGCAGCCGGTCAGCTGTCAGAAGTCAGCGGCCGATGGAAAGGACCCGCCCTTTTGGGACGGGTTCTTTTTTATGGGGGAAGAACAGTGCAGAGTGCAGCGTAAGGACGATGACGGAGTTCAGCCCCATGTGGATCTGTAGAGACTGTCGGAGTACCCCGTTGTTCTCGAACGATTGCCAGAGACGGTGTAGGGGATCCGCCGCAGGGGAGACCTTCCCGGCCGCCCAGGGGGCATGCTATTTCTAGCATACTCTTGTTTTTCGATGCGAAAGATGGTAAGATTTCCTTGAAACAAGGAAATCTTACCATCTTTTTATAAAGGAGGAAATCACTATGACAAATGTGGTGCTGAAAGAACCGGTCTTGGATCAGAAAAGGGTGACCATAACTTCCAAGAGACAATTTACCATTCCTCAAAAATATTTTACCCAGGTGGGTTTTGGGAAAGAAGCAGAATGCCTCCTGACCCGAGATGCCATCATCATCCGTCCTATTGCAGCCAACCAGGGCGGAGAACTGGCAGAATCCATTTTGGCGGACCTGATTGCACAGGGTCTGTCCGGCCAGGAACTCTTGGAAGCCTTCCGGGAAAAGCAGGCTCAGGTGGGCCCTGCTGTGAAGGCCATGCTGTCCGATGCCAGGAAAGTGGCCAAAGGGCAAAAGGAATATGAGACCATGGATGACGTGTTTTCGGCGGAGGATTGACCGATGGCAGAAATCCGCTTTATGAAGCCGGCAGCCAGGTTCCTGAAAAAAATAAAGGATAATAAGCTGAAAGGATTGTTTCGGAAGGCTTTGGAAAATTTGGCACAGGATCCCACCCTTGGTCAGGAAAAAACAGGGGATTTGGCAGGTATCCGCAGTTATGATGTTTATTACAATAAAACCAATTACGAATTGGCCTATACAGTGATTGTGGAAGGCGATGCTATCATTGTGGTGATCATGGCTGGAACTCGGGAAAATTTTTATGAAGAATTGAAACGATATATGAAGGGGAAGTAAAGGCAACGTCGGATCGGAGGGGACCGCTCCATTCAACGGCAAATGCGGCCCGCATTTGCTTTCCATCGGCCATTGAACATTGACAAAAAAATCCCCGCCGCAACTGCGGCAGGGATTTTTTTCTTCTATACTCACTGTTTTGGCGGCCGTACCGGCGGGGGCGTGGAGCTCTTTCCCGACCGAGGCGGCTGAGGGACGTTCCCGCCGCCTGGCAGGGAGTCCTCTTTCTTGGAGTTCTGTTTCTTGGTATCTTGTTTCTTGGCGGTGTCTTTCTTAGGCTGGGCTTTGGGGGCTTCATATTTCGGTGCAGGCATCTTGAAGCCGTCCGGCTTTTCGAAGTCTTCTGCAGGGATGCCGTCCAAGGCACCGCTCATGAAGGTCCGCCACAGGGTGGCCGGTTCGCCGCCACCGGTCATGCCGCCCAGGGATTCGTTGTTGTCGTCCCCGATCCATACGGCACAGGCCAGGTTGGGGGTAAAGCCTACGAACCAGGCGTCATGGTAGTTGTCGGTGGTCCCGGATTTCCCGGCACAGGGCCGGCTGATGGCAGCACCCCGGCCAGTGCCCCGGGTCATCACGTCTTCCATCATGGAAATCATCATGTAGGCGCTTTCCGGTTTCACAGCTTGGGAGGGATTGGTCTTGTGTTCATAGAGCACTTTGCCGTTCCGGTCCAAGATCTTGATGATGGGGGTGGGTTTGTTGAATTTCCCCATGTTGGCGATGCCTGCATAGGCGCCAGCCATTTCCAGGGGTGTCACCCCATGGGTCAGGCCCCCTACAGCCATGGCCGCGTTGTCGTCATCATCCACCAGGGTAGTGATGCCCAGGCGTTTGGCCAGTTTCAGGGTCTTTTCCGTTCCATACTTCATGGCCACCTTGATGGCAGGCACGTTGTAGGAGTAAGTAAGAGCCGTCCGGTAGGACACTGTCCCGTGGAAGACACGGTCATAGTTCTGGGGGTTCCAGTCTCCGGGAATGGGGGAATCCTGGATGGTGTCTCCAGGGGTGGCACCCTGTTCCAGGGCATTCAGATACACAAAAGGCTTAAAGGAAGAACCCGGCTGCCGTTCTGCCATCACGGCCCGGTTGAACTGGTCGGTGCCCCGGCCCCCGATCATGGCCTTGATGTAGCCGGTCTTGGGATCTACGGCTACAATGGCGCTCTGGGGCTGTTTCAGCTTGCTGCTGTCCGTATAATATGTAGGCGTCAGGGCCGCCGCTTTTTCAGCGGCTTTCTGCATATCCGGATCCAGGGTGGTGTAGACCTTCAGCCCTTGTTTGTATACGGCATCAGGACCGAATTTATCCACCAGCAGCTGGATGCAGTAATCGATGAAATATTTCTTGGAGCCCGGGGATTCATTGAGGCTCTTGTAGGTCAGGGGTTCCGCATAGGCTTCATCCGCCTGTTCCTTGGTGATGAACCCGTATTTGGTCATCTGTTCCAGCACTGTCTTCTGCCGGGCCTTGGCGGCTTTGGGATTGGACAGGGGGGAATAGTAGTTGGGGCTCTTGGGGATCCCGGCAATCATGGCACTCTGGGCCAGGTCCAGATCTTCCACATGTTTGCCGAAATAGGTGTTGGAGGCGGTTTCCACCCCATAAGCACCTTGGCCGAAGTAGATCTGGTTCATGTACATTTCCAGGATTTCCTTCTTGGTGTATTTCTGCTCGATCTGGAGAGCGATGAAGGCTTCATGGAGCTTCCGGCTCAGGGTCTGTTCCTGGGTCAGGAAGTAGTTCTTGGCCAGCTGCTGGGTAATGGTGCTGCCGCCCTGGACCTCGCCCCACCGGATGTAGGTGTAGATGGCACGGCCGATGCCCCGGAAATCGATGCCGCCGTGTTCATAGAAACGGATGTCTTCCGCTGCCAGGAAAGCGTGCTGCAGGTTCTTGGGAACCTTGTCGATGGTCACCGGGATCCGGTCTTCCTCAGAATCTACGGTGGTGATCAGATTGCCCTTGGCATCAAAAAACTGAGAAGAAGCCATGGGGGCCATGTCCTTGGTGAGGATCTTGGCTGTGGTGAATTTGGCCACGGCGAAGAAGGCGGCAACCGACAGGAAACCTACCAGGATCAGGGCCATGATCGCTGAAAAAATCGTCCCGCCCAGTTTCTTGCGTTTGTGGGGGGAAGGGGAACCGAAGGGCATCCTCCAGTTCTTGTTTTTGTTGCTTGTCATCGCGTCAGCTCCTATAATAGATAGAAATAGAGATTGAGAACATAAGTTACAGGATATTATACCACATTTGGCTTGTTAGTTGTATAACTCCCTGTTTAGAAGAGGAAAGGCTTTAGGTTGCCATTTTCTTCCGGCAGTGTTATAATGACTTAGAAAACTGAGGCAGACCTTAGAGAGTGGGTATTTTATACCCGCTCTTTCGTTTACTAGGAAGGAAGAAGCAGAGGTGTCTGAATGGACAAAAAGAAAATCACAGAGCGAGTGACGGAATTGGTATCTCCCATTGTGGAAACAGCCGGCCTTGAACTGGTGGATGTGGAGTACGTGCGGGAACGGGACTGGTTCCTGCGGGTATTCATCGACAAGGCGGGTGGCATCGATATCGATGACTGCTCGGCGGTGAGCAATGCCCTGGCCAAAAAGCTGGATGAAGAAGATTTCATTAAAGAAAAGTATTATTTGGAAGTTTCGTCTCCCGGCATCGACCGGCCCCTGAAAAAAGATAAGGACCTGGAGGCCCACTATGGGACCAAGGTGGATTTGGCCTTTTTCGCCCCCTATGAAGGGAAAAAGCAGCTGACCGCCGTGCTGAAGAGCCATGATGCAGACCATTTGGTGGTGGAAGACGGCAAGCAGCAGGAACGGACCATTGAACGGAAGCTCATTGCTTCTGTCCGGCCCCATATCGATTTTTAATTTATAATTATATTAAGGAGGAGTTTTGAAGTGAATGCGGATTTCGTGAAAGCCATTGCGCTCTTGGCCAAGGAGAAGGGGATTTCTCCGGATGTACTGTACAGTGCAGTGGAGGAAGCCCTGATCACCGCCTATAAAAAGAATTACGGCTCTGCCCAGAATGTGCGGGTTTCCATGCATAAAGAGACCGGGGAGATCCATGTCTATGCCCGGAAGAACATTGTAGAAGAAGTCACGGATCCGACGACGGAAATCAGCCTGGCAGACGCCCAGAAGCTCAATGCCCATTATCAGGCCGGAGATATCCTGGAAACGGAAGTGACCCCCAAGAACTTTGGCCGGATCGCTGCCCAGAATGCCAAGCAGGTGATTGTCCAGCGGATCCGGGAGGCAGAACGGGGCATGGTGTATGAACGGTATTCCGACCGGGAAAATGACATCGTCACCGGGACTGTCCAGCGGATCGAAGGGCACAACGTGTTCATCGACCTGGGGACGGCAGAAGGCCTGCTGCTGCCCAATGAACAGATCCCTCATGAGACGTATGATTACCATCAGCGCCTGAAGTGCTACGTGGTGGAAGTGAAAAAGACCACCAAGGGACCTCAGATCATCCTGTCCCGGACCCATCCCGGCCTCTTGAAACGGCTGTTCGAGCTGGAAGTCTCTGAAATCCAGGATGGCACCGTGGTCATCGACAGTGTGGCCCGGGAACCGGGGATGCGCAGCAAGATTGCCGTCCACAGCACCAATCCCAGTGTGGATCCGGTGGGAGCCTGTGTGGGACCTAAAGGGATGCGGGTCCGGGCCATCGTGGATGAACTCCGGGGTGAAAAGATCGACATCGTGAAATACAGCGAGGACCCGGAAGAGTACGTGGCTAACGCCCTGTCTCCTTCCAAAGTGGTCTCTGCCCGGGCCAGCAAAGAAGAAAAGATCTGCCGAGTGGTGGTGCCTGATTACCAGCTGTCCTTGGCCATTGGCAAGGAAGGACAGAATGCCCGCCTGGCTGCCAAACTCACTGGCTGGAAAATCGATATCAAGAGCGAATCCCAGGCTGCTGCAGCGGAAGCGGCTCAGGCCCAGGAAGCTCAGGAGGCTTCTGAGGAAAGTGGTGAGGACGCATGAAAGTGAAGAAAATCCCCCAGCGCACTTGCATCGGCTGCGGGGAAATCCACAATAAGAAGGAAATGGTCCGGATCGTCCGTTCCCCGGAAGGGGATGTGAGCCTGGACCGTTCCGGCAAGAAACCGGGCCGGGGAGCCTATGTGTGCCCCAATCCTGCCTGTATCGAAAAAGCCTTCCAGAGCAAAAGCCTGGAAAAAGCCCTGCAGGTCAAAGTTTCGCCGGAAACCAAGGAAGCATTGCTGGCGGAGCTGTCTCATGAAAACTGACGAGGAACTCTGCTTTGCCCTGGGCCTGGCACAGAGGGCCGGTAAAGTGGCATCCGGCGATCAGGGCATATGGGACACGTTGAAAAAGGGGCGTGCCCGCTATGTGCTGATTGCCGCAGATGCCTCCCAGCGTACGGTGGAAAAGATCCAGCGCTGGTGCGACGCCAACCAGGTCCCTTACGGAAAACGGTTGGACCGGGCACGGATGGGGGCTGCCATCGGGAAAGCACCCCGGGCTGCTGTCATTCTCCTGGACGACAATTTTCGAAAGATGATGGGCTTGTAACTATGGAGGTGTGCGGATGACAAAATATAGAATCTATGAAATTGCCAAAGAACTGAATCTGGACAACAAGAAAGTCTTGGGCTTTCTGGCTGACCACAAGATCAATGTAAAGAACCATATGAGCACGGTGGAGACCAGCGTGCGGGATATGATCGTGAAGGGGCTGAAGAACAACCAGGGGACGGTGAAGGCGGCTGCCCAGAAGGCCCAGGATAAAGCGGCCCAAGTGGTGAAGCCTGTCATGGAAAAAGTGGCCCAGGTCAAAAGCGATGTGGCGGTGGGTAAAGCGGCCATCCAGGCCCATCATGCTCAGCAGAAGGAACAGAGCCGCAGCGGGGAACGGACGGCCCAGGAAAACCGGAATGCCCGGCGGGGCGACAGCCGGGGAGAGATGCGGAACAATGATCGGAGCAATGACCGGAACCGGGAACGGAACGGCCAGAACCGGGACAATGGCCGGCGCAGCGACCGTCCCCAGAACAGCCAGAACCGGGATGGCGGCCGACGGGGTGACCGTCCCCAGAACGGCCAGAACAGCCGGAACGGAAACGGCGGGAATCGGTTCAGCCACAACGACCGCAGCGGAGGCCAGAACGGCCGCAACGGCAATAACCGGAACAAACCCCAGAACGGACGGGGTACCAAACCAGCAACCCCTGTGAACATGAACAGCGCCCATGCCGGCAAAGAAATGGGCAAACGCAGCGGCGGCCATAACCATCAGGAAAAACGGGAGAAGATCAAGGGCTCTTACGCTACCCGGGAGGACCGTCCTACCCGCAGTGCAGATCATATGATGAAGAATCACAAACATCGGAACAACAGCACCAATACCCATACCGCTCCGGCCAAGAAGGTGGAAACGGTGCGTCCTTCCAGCATCGAAGTGGGCGAGAGCATCAGTGTCAAGGATTTTGCCAAGCTCCTGTGCCGGGACGTGAACGAAGTGATCAAGAAATTGTTCATGCTGGGCAAGATGGTCACCATCAACCAGGAAATCGACCATGAGACCGCGGAACTGGTGGGCATGGATTTCAACTGCGAAATCAAGGAACCGCCCCCTGAAGCAGATCCTACGGAAGTGCCGGAAGTGGAGGATGACCCGGCCCTGCGGGTGCCCCGTCCCCCTGTGGTGACGGTCATGGGCCACGTGGACCACGGCAAGACCTCTCTCCTGGATGCCATCCGGAAGACCAATGTGACCGCCCGGGAAGCCGGCGGGATCACCCAGCACATCGGGGCCTACCGGGTGGTGTGCCAGGGCAAGCCCATTGTGTTCTTGGATACGCCGGGCCACGAAGCCTTTACGGCCATGCGTGCCCGGGGGGCCCAAGTGACGGATATCGCCGTGTTGGTGGTGGCCGCTGATGACGGGGTGATGCCCCAGACCATCGAAGCCATCAACCATGCCAAGGCGGCCAAGGTACCCATCATCGTGGCCATCAACAAGATTGACAAGGAAGGGGCCAATCCGGATTTCGTCATGCAGCAGCTGTCGGAACACGGACTGATCCCGGAAGCCTGGGGTGGCGAAACCATCATGGTCCCGGTGTCTGCCCGGCAGAAGACCGGCATTTCCGACCTCTTGGAAATGATCCTTCTGGTGGCGGATATGCTGGAACTGAAAGCCAACCCCAACCTGCCGGCCCACGGCACCATCATCGAAGCCAAGCTGGATAAGGGCAGAGGCCCTGTAGCTTCTGTGCTCATCGACCGGGGCACCCTGCATATCGGGGATTCCATCCTGGCCGGCACCTGCTACGGCAAAGTCCGGGCCATGGTCAATGACCGGGGTGAAAAGGTGAAGAAGGCCCTGCCTTCCACTCCTGTAGAAGTCCTTGGGCTCAACGATGTACCGGAAGCCGGGGATATCCTGGATGCCTGCGAAGAACATGTAGCCCGGTCCGTGGCGGAAAAACGCCTGGCCAAGCAGAAGATGGAAGAACAGAAGAAGGCCAAGGTTTCCCTGGACGATATCTTCAACCGGATCCAAGAAGGGGAACTGAAGGATCTGAACATCGTGGTGAAAGCCGATGTGCAGGGCACCATCCAGGCCCTGGAACAGGCCCTCACCAAGATCAAGAACGATGAGGTGAAAGTGGTCATCGTCCATTCCGGCGTGGGCGCCATCAATGAATCCGACGTGATGCTGGCTTCCGCAGCCAACGCCCTGATCATCGGCTTCAACGTCCGTCCGGATGCCAATGCCCGGAAGACCGCCGAAGCGGAAAAAGTGGATATCCGGACCTACCGGGTCATCTACGATGCCCTGAACGATGTAGAAGCCGCCATCAAAGGGATGCTGGCGCCCAAGTTCAAGGAAAAGATCATCGGCCATGTGGAGATCCGGAAAGTGATCCCCATCAACAAGATCCTCATTGCCGGGGCCTATGTGAAAGACGGAAAGATCACCCGGTCCGCCAAGGTGCGGCTGGTCCGGGACGGCATCGTGATCCACGAAGGGGAACTGGATTCCCTGCGCCGGTTCAAGGACGATGTGAAGGAAGTGGCAGCCAACTTCGAATGCGGGCTGACCCTGGCCGACTACCGGGACATCAAGGAAGGCGACCAGCTGGAAGTCTACGTGATGGAAGAAGTGGCCGCAGAATAAGGAGATACTATGTCGAAACTTCGTGCGGAAAAACTGCAGGCGCTGATCAAGCAGGAAATGAGCAACATGCTGATCCGGGATGTGAAGGATCCCCGGGTGAAGTTTGTGACCGTTACCGGTGTGGAAGTCAGCAACGACCTGAGCTATGCCAAGATCTATGTGAGCCTCTATGGCAGTGAAGAACAGCAGGCGGAGGCTTGGAAGGGCCTCCAGTCCGCCCTGGGCTTCTTCCGGCGGGAAATCGCCCGGCGCATCGAGCTGCGGGTGGCTCCGGTGCTCAGCTTCCACAAGGATACGTCCATGGAATACAGCGCCCATATCGAGTCCATCCTCCATGAACTGAAGAAAGAAGAGAACCATGAGTAAAGAGGTGGACCTGAGAGAGGCCTGGCAGCTGCTCATGGGGGCCCAGAGCCTGGTATTGGTGAGCCATGTGGGTCCGGACGGGGATACCCTGGGGTCTACCCTGGGCCTGGCCCGTGCCTTGAAGCTGGCCGGAAAACGGGTGCGGCTGCTGGTGGATGACATCCTGCCGGGCGTGTACCAGTTCCTCCCGGGGCTGGAAGCCTATGAACAGCCCAAAGCCGGGGAAAAGATCCCCTGCGATTTGACGGTGGTGGTGGATGCGTCTTCCAAAGACCGGATGGGGGAGGCAGAGAAATGCCTATCCGCGCCCATCCTGAACATCGACCACCATGTGTCCAACACCCGGTATGCGGATTATTTGCTGCTGGATGAAAAGGCAGCGGCCACCGGGGAAATCATGTACCTGATGCTGGAAGCTAACAGGGTGCCCGTGGACCAGGAACTGGCCACGGACCTGTATACGGCCATCGTCACCGACTGCGGCTATTTCAAGTACGCCAACACCACCCCTCGGTGCCTGCGGGTGGCGGCGGACCTTTTGGAACGGGGCGTCCGGCCGGATGAAATCTCCGACCAGCTGGAGCTGAAGGCCCGGAACTCGGTGGAGCTTTTGGCCAAGGTGTTGCCCAGCCTGCACTTTTATGCAGGGGGCAGGATCGCTACCCTGGAAGTGCCTTTTGCCCTCTATGACAAGACCATTTCCACGGAAAGCTTCATCTACCACCCCCGCTACATTGCCGGGGTGGATGTGGCCGTGCTCTTCAAGCAGGTGGAACCCAAATCCACCCGGGTGAGCATGCGCTCCAAACAGGTGGATGTGAGCAAAGTGGCCGTGGCCTTCAACGGAGGAGGCCATCCCAAGGCAGCGGGCTGTACCATCGGCCTGCCTTTAGAAGAGGCCAAGAAGGCTCTCTTGGAGGCCCTGGAAAAGGCACTGGAGGCATTGTGATGGATGGGATTTTCAACGTACTCAAACCACCGGGCATGACCAGCCATGATGTGGTAGGGGCCCTGCGGAAAATCCTCAATATGAAGAAAATCGGCCACGGGGGGACATTGGATCCCCTGGCTGCTGGTGTGCTGCCGGTCTTTACCGGCACTGCCACCCGTTTCCTGGAGTATGCAGCCCATGAGGAAAAGAGCTATCGGGCCGAATTGACTTTCGGGATCCGGACGGATACCGGAGATACGGAAGGGCAGGTCATTGCCCAGAGTCCGGTGAGGCATCTGACTGAGAAGGAAATCGAAGGGACCCTGGCTTCCTTCCGGGGAGAGGGGACCCAGATCCCGCCCATGTACTCTGCCATCAGCGTGAAAGGGACCAAGCTGTACAAATTGGCCCGGCAGGGCATCGAAGTCAAGAGGGAACCCCGGCCCATCACCCTCTATGCATTGGAGCTGGTGGACTATACCGGAAAGACTCTGGTGTTCGACGTGACCTGTTCCAAGGGTACCTTCATCCGGACCCTGTGCGAGGACCTGGCAGCCAAACTGGGGATGTCAGGGACCATGAGTTTCTTGCTCCGGCGGAAAGCTGGGGTGTTCCGGCTGGAAGACGCCCATACTCTCCAGGAAATCGCAGCGGATCCTGCCAGCTGCTGTGAGGGCATCGAACCCATCCTGGCGGCTTTTCCTAGGCTTACAGTGAACAGCCTCCAAGGACGGCGGATCGCCCAGGGGGTAGCTACCACCCTGCCAGGGATCCAGGAAGGGATCCTTTACCAGCTCTGGACCCGAGAGGGGCTCCTGGTGGGGCTGGCCCGGGCAGTGGACGGGCGTCTCCGGGCCCACAAGATCATCCATATCCCGGAAGTGGAGGATAGGACAGGGAAGGAACCATGAAACTGATCACATCACTGGACGAACTGCATAAAGCCCATCTCCTGCCTTCTGCAGCAGCCCTGGGGACCTTTGACGGGGTCCATCTGGGACACCAGGAAGTCATCGGGACCACCCGGACCTACGCTCGGCAGCACAACCTGCAGCTGATGGTCTTTACCTTCAGTACCCATCCCCTGGCCAGCCTGAAGCCGGAACTGGAACCGCCCCGGCTCTTGGACAACGCTACCAAAGTGAAGCTGATGGTGGAACTGGGGGTGGACATCCTGGTGAACATCCCCTTTACCCGGGAATTGGCGGCCATGAGCGCCGATGCTTTCCTGGAAATGTTGGTCCGCTGCGGGGTCCGGGCCGTGGGAATCGGGGACAATTTCAGCTTTGGCGCAGGGGGAAAGGGCAATGTACGGCTCCTGAAAACGGAGCATACCCGTTTCGGCCTCACCATCCTGTCCCGTCCTCTCTTGAAAAAAGACGGGCTGGTGGTGAGCAGCACCAACATCCGGAAAGCCATCGCGGCCGGACGGGTGGAACTGGCTGCTGCGATGCTGGGCCGTCCCTATGAGATCCGGGGCCAAGTGGTGCCGGGGGATCAGCGGGGACGGCTGCTGGGTTTCCCCACTGCCAATCTCCGGCTCCTGGGACAGCATTTCGCCATCCCAGCCTTCGGGGTCTATGCAGGCAGGGTGCTGGTGGATGCTGCCTGGTACGGGGCCATGGTGAATGTGGGGGACAATCCCACCTTTGCCAATCAGGAAACCCGGCTGGAGACCCATCTCTTCCATTACCATGACAATTTGTATGGAAAAGAGCTCCGGGTGCAGCTGCTGATGCGGCTGCGGGGAGAACAGAAGTTCTCTTCCCTGGAAAAGCTCCAGGAACAGCTGAAGGAAGATGCCCGGATGGCCCAGGGACTTTTGCTGGCCCAGGAAGGAGAGGGAAACCGGGAAAAGAAATAAATGGAAAAATCCCTTGCACAAAGGGTCCATCCATGATATTATATTTTGGTAAAGCTTATTGGTGGAGGTGAGAACATGCCGAATATTAAGTCTTCCATTCGTAGTGTCAAGACTGATGCCGAACGGCGCGCTGCCAATGGCCCGGTGAAAGCTGAAATCCGCAGCACCGCACGCAAGGTTGAAGCTTTTGCTGCTGCAGGATCCAAAGAAGAGGCCCAGGCCACTTTGAAAGTAGCAGCGAGCTTATTAGATAAAGCTGCTCGGAAGGGCACGGTGAACAAAAAAGCCGCAGCTCGCAAAAAATCCCGTTTAGCTAAGAAAGTCAATGCAGTAAAATAAGGCTGAACAGCAGGAAGGCTGACAACATTGGTTGCCGGCCTTTTTTGTTGTATGGAAAAGGAGCTTCGACAATCCATCAAAAAGCATGATATAATAAAATATTGAAATTCCAGCCTGCACTGCAGGTGAATCATAGAAAGTGAGAGAACCCATGGCAAAACGTGATCATATCCGTAATTTTTCCATCATCGCCCATATCGACCACGGGAAATCCACCCTGGCCGACCGGCTCATTGAAATGACCGGGACCCTGTCCAAACGGGAAATGGAGGACCAGATCCTGGACTCCATGAGCCTGGAACGGGAACGGGGCATCACCATCAAGGATCAGGCCGTCCAGCTGGACTACAAGGCCAAGGATGGGAATGACTATATCCTGAACCTGATCGATACCCCGGGGCATGTGGACTTCTCCTATGAAGTCTCCCGGGCCTTGGCAGCCTGTGAAGGAGCCCTCCTGGTCATCGACGCCACCCAGGGCATCGAGGCCCAGACTTTGGCCAATGTGTATCTGGCCATGGACCATGACCTGGAGATCATCCCGGTGATCAACAAAATCGATCTGCCCAGTGCTGATGTGCCCCTGGTAGAAAAGGAAATCGAAGATGTGCTAGGCATCGACAAAAGCGACTGTGTGCTCTGCAGCGCCAAGACCGGCCTGGGGGTGGACCAGGTGCTGGAAGCGGTGGTGAAACGGGTGCCTCCGCCCAAAGGGGATCCGGCAGCACCTCTCCAGGCCCTGATCTTCGATTCCAAATTCGATGCCTACAAAGGGGTCATGCTGTATGTGAGGGTGGTGAACGGCTGCCTGAAGAAAGGCATGTCCATCCGGCTCATGGCCACCGGCAAAGTCTATGAAGTGACGGAAGTGGGGGTCTTTAAACCGGCCATGGTCAATGTACCGGAACTGGGAGAAGGCCAGGTGGGCTTTTTGGCCGCTTCCATCAAGACCGTGAAGGATGCTCGGGTGGGGGACACCATCACCGACAACAATCGTCCGGCCAAGGAACCTCTCCCTGGCTATCGGAAAGCCACCCCCATGGTGTACTGCGGCCTGTACCCAGTGGAAAATTCTGATTATGACAATCTCCGGGATGCCCTGGAAAAACTCCAGCTCAACGACGCTTCCCTGACCTTTGAACCGGAAACTTCCACCGCCCTGGGCTTCGGATTCCGCTGCGGCTTTTTGGGGCTGCTCCATATGGACGTGATCAAGGAACGGCTGGAACGGGAATACAACCTGACCCTGATCACCACCGCTCCCAACGTCATCTATGAAGTGGTGAAGACCAATGGGGAAATCGAAATGGTGGACAATCCTTCCCAATTCCCCAATCCCACGGTGATCGAGCATGTGGAAGAACCTTTCGTGAATGCCACCATCATCGTGCCCAAGGATTTCGTAGGGCCCATCATGGAACTGTCCCAGGAAAAACGGGGAGAGTACCAGAATATGACCTACCTGGACGAAAACCGAGTGATGATCCACTATGCCCTGCCTTTGTCGGAAATCATCTTCGATTACTTCGACCGGCTGAAAAGCGTTTCCCGAGGGTATGCGTCCTTGGACTATGAACTCAGCGGCTACCGGGCTTCCGATATGGTGAAAGTAGATATCCTTTTGAACGGAGATCCGGTGGATGCCCTCAGTGCCATCGTCCATCGGGACCGGGCCCAGTACTGGGGCCGTGCCCTGGTGGAAAAGCTGCGGAAATTGATTCCCCGTCAGCTCTTTGAGATTCCCATCCAGGCAGCCATCGGCAGCAAGATCATCGCTCGGGAAAATGTCAGTGCCCTGCGGAAGGATGTGCTGGCCAAGTGCTACGGCGGGGATATTACCCGGAAGCGGAAGCTGCTGGAAAAGCAGAAGGCTGGGAAAAAGCGCATGAAGCAGGTGGGAAGCGTGGAACTGCCCCAGGAAGCCTTTATGGCCATCTTGAAAATGGATGACAAATGATGGAGGGAAAGGAGCTGGTCCCATGGTGACCCTGCAGAAATCCACCCAAGAACTGATCTGCCAGTCTCTCCGGAGCCGGATTGCCTCCGGTGATCTGGAACCGGGGACGGAACTGAAGCAGGTGGAACTGGCCAAAACCTACGGCGTATCCCGGATGCCCATCCGGGAGGCCCTCCAGGGCCTGCAGCTGGAAGGACTGGTGACACGGCTCAGCAACCGGCACATGGTGGTCTCTTCCCATGCCCGGGAGCTTTTGGAGAATCGGAAGGAGATGGCTGGAGAAGCGGCACTGACGGGGAAAACCTCTTCCCGGGCCGGGTCCGGCAAGCCTTCTCCGGACTATCCCCGGGTGGAAACGGAAATCTCCGCAAAACAGGTGGGGAAGATCCATCTCCTGCCGGCCCGGGAACAGGTGGCCTCCTATCTGCGGAAGGCCATTCTTCGTCGGGAAATCCCGGAAGGGAGTATCCTGACTTTGGAAGAGACAGCCCGGCATATGGGAGTCTCTGCCACCCCGGTGCGGGAAGCTCTGCAGCTGCTGGCCAGCCAGGGGCTGGTCCGGCTGCGTCCCAACAAGGGGGCCGTGGTACTGGGCATCGATGAAAAATCCATCCGGGACCATTTTGCCGTCCGAGAACTGCTGGAGGGAGAAGCAGCAGCCCTGGCTGCCCGGCCTGGCAGCGACCTCAAAGAAGTGGAACGGGTCTATGCCGGTATGATCAAATGTATGGAAGAACACCGGTATGGGGATTATAAGCATTATAACGAGAGTTTCCACATGGCCCTGTGGGAGGCGGCGGACAATCCCAAGCTGACCCAGATCCTGGCAAGCCTGTGGAACGGCCTTTCCTTAGGGTTCCTGGTGACGGAAACCGACTATGCCAAGATTTCCTTCTTTGAACACGAGCAGCTGATGGAAGCCCTCCGGGACCACGACCCGGAACAGGCCCGGAAACTCATGGATGAACACATGAAACGGAGCATGGAGAACATCCTCACCAACTATCGGGAACAGGTGGGGAAAAAGCTGTAGTCACGAGCCGCGAGTCGTGAGTCGCGGGCTTGTCGGTGCAGACCCAATGTCCGGTTTTCTTTTGTCATCATATAGAAAAAGAACAAACGACTTAAACGTCCGGGCTCGCGACCTGTGCCCCGCGACCGAGGTGTGGATTCATTCACACCTCGTTTTTGTATTTATGATATTCTATCCAATTTGTAGCCAAAAATCAGATAATTCCAAATCCCCATTGACTCTTTCTGCCAATGGGGGTATAGTATCATCAAGAAATGGATACATTATCAAATATCAAAATTAAATCCAGCGCGCAGGATTGATGGAGAACAAAGGAGGAGAAACCATAATGTCACCCATTGCCATAACTTTAACGTTACTGGTCCTTGTCATCATCCTGTTTGTCACCGAAAAGCTGCCCCTGGCGGTTACATCCATGATTGCCCTGATGGTGCTGGTCCTCACTGGGGTCCTGAGCCCCAAGGATGCCTTTGCTGGGTTCGTGGACAACAACCTGATCCTGTTCGTGGCTATGTTCGTCATCGGCGGTGCCTTTTTTGAAACGGGCATGGCCAACAAGGTAGGGGGCATCGTGACCCGGTTTGCCAAGACTGAACGGCAGCTGATCGTTTCTGTCATGCTGGTCACCGGCATCATGAGCGGTTTCCTGTCCAATACGGGCACCGCCGCCATCCTGATCCCTGTAGTCATCGGCATCGCTTCCAAATTCGATTTTGCCCGGTCCCGGCTCCTGCTGCCGCTCATCTTCGCAGCGGCTATGGGCGGCAACCTGTCCATCATCGGGGCTCCTGGGAACCTGTTAGGGAAAAGCGCCCTGGAAGCGGTGGGCCAGGATATCGGATTCTTTGAATACGGCTATGTGGGACTGCCTATCTTGCTGATTGGCACCCTGTTCTTTGCCACCGTGGGCTACCGGTTCCTGCCGGACCACCAGGGCAAGACCGGGGAGAGCATCTACGACAAAGCTCCGGATTTCTCCCAGGTGGCTCCCTGGAAAAAGAAAGTCTCCCTGATCGTCATGGTCCTCACCATCATCGCCATGATCTTCGAAAAACAGATCGGCATCAAATTCTACCTGTCCGGCTGCATCGGAGCTCTGGTGCTGGTGACCCTGGGCGTCATCAGTGAAAAGCAGGCTTATCAGTCCATCGACCTCCAGACCCTGTTCGTGTACGGCGGCACCCTGGCTCTGGCCAAAGCCCTGGCTAAGACCGGCGCCGGCAAGGCCGTGGCCGATACGGTGATCAGCCTGTTGGGATCTAATGCTTCCCCGCTGCTGCTTTTGGCAGTGATCCTGCTGCTCAGCTGCGTGATGACCAACTTCATGAGCAACTTCGGCACGGCGGCCCTTTTGATCCCCATCAGCGTGAACATTTCCGAAGCCATGGGGGCGGACCCCAAAGCGGTGATCGTCGCAACGGTCATCGGAGCTTCTCTGGCTTTCGCCACTCCCATCGGGATGCCGGCCAATATGATGGTATTCGCTCCCGGGGGTTACAATTTCAACGATTACGTGAAAGCCGGCCTGCCCATGGTGATCATTGGCTACATCGTCTCCCTGATCCTGCTGCCCATCCTGTTCCCCTTCTATCCCTGATGGAACCGGAATCGATGAATAGAAAACAACCTGTGTGTTCAAGTATAAGGAGGAACTGCAAATGTCTAAAGAAGCCCAAGTCAAACAGATGACCGACATCATGGCCAAGTTCGTCGGCTATACAGCCAAAGTACTGCCCGATGATGTGGCCGCCAAACTGAAGGAATTGGCCGAAAAGGAAACGGTGCCCATTGCCAAGCTGCTGTACGAAACCTACGCCAAGAACCAGAAGCTGGCTAAGGAACTGAACCGTCCGTCCTGCCAGGATACGGGAGTGCTCCAGTATTTTGTGAAATGCGGCACCAACTTCCCGCTGATTGGGGAATTGGAAGGCCTGCTGAAGGAAGCCACCGTCCAGGCCACCTTCGCCACCCCCCTGCGCCACAACAGCGTGGAGACCTTCGATGAATACAACACTGGCAAGAACGTAGGGAAGGGGACTCCCACCGTGTTCTGGGAAATCGTCCCGGATTCCGATACCTGCGAAATCGACACCTATATGGCTGGGGGCGGCTGCACGCTGCCGGGCCATGCCATGGTACTGATGCCCGGTGAAGGGTATGAAGGAGTCACCAAGTTCGTCCTGGAACGTATGTACACCTACGGACCCAATGCCTGCCCGCCTTTCCTGGTAGGGGTCGGGGTGGCCACTTCTGTGGAAACTGCCGCTCTCCTTTCTAAAAAAGCCCTGATGCGTCCTCTGGGATCCCACAACCCCAATCCCCGGGCTGCAGAAATGGAAAAACTCCTGGAAGAAGGCATCAATAAGATGGGCCTGGGGCCTCAGGGTATGACCGGCAGTGCTTCCGTCCTGGGCGTCCACATCGAAAACACCGCCCGTCATCCGTCTGCCATCGGGGTGGCTGTGAACATCGGCTGCTGGAACCATCGCCGGGGCCACATCATTTTCGACAAAGACCTGCATTACACCATCACTTCTCATAAGGGGGCTGAATTATAATGGCTAACAAAGTCGTGCTGCATACACCCATTAAATCCGAAGATATCGAGAACCTGAAAATCGGAGATATCGTCTATCTGACTGGCAAAATCACCACCTGCCGGGATGTGGCTCACCGCCGTCTCATCGAAGAAGGCTGGAAGCTGCCGGTGGACCTGGAAGGGGGCGCTATTTTCCATGCTGGCCCTATCGTCCGTCCTATCGAAGGCCAGGAAAATGCCTATGAAATGGTTTCCATTGGACCTACCACTTCCATGCGGATGGAAAAATTCGAAAAGGATTTCATTCCCCAGACCGGCGTGAAGCTGATCGTAGGCAAAGGGGGCATGGGCCAGGATACCATGGATGCCTGCCAGAAGTACAAGACCATCTTCTGTGTGTTCCCCGCCGGCTGTGCCGTGGTCTCCGCTGTCCATTTCAAGAAGATCATTGATGCCCAGTGGAAAGATCTGGGGATGCCGGAAACCCTGTGGACCAGTGAAGTGGAAGAACTGGGGCCCCTGATTGTGGCTGTTGATACCAAAGGCGGCAACCTGTTCGAAGAAAACAAGAAGACCTATAAGAAACGGGCTGAAGAAGTGTACGAGGAAATCATTCCCCACGTTCGGTTCATTAAATAAGGAGAAGGGGCTGTTGCCTAGGCAACAGCCCCTTTTTATGGTATCCTTTTCCTATGACTGACGAAAAGGGGAATACTATGGAGCAAGTGAAAGGAAATCTGATGCTGCTGCTTACGGCTTTGATCTGGGGCAGCGCTTTTGTGGCCCAGAGCGTGGGCATGGACTATGTGGGGCCTTTTACCTTCAACGCCGCCCGGAACCTTTTGGCCACCGGAGTCCTGGTGCCGGTGGTACTGGCTTTTGGGGGAAAACACCGGGGCAATCTGTGGCAGCGGCTGAAGCCGGATGGGGGAACGGTGAAAGGAGGCCTTTGCTGCGGACTGATCATGGGGATCGCCAGCAACCTCCAGCAGGTGGGGCTTTCCATGACCACCGCCGGGAAGGCCGGCTTCGTCACGGCCCTGTACATCATCCTGGTGCCCATCCTGGGACGCTTTTTGGGGCGGACAGTGCGGAAGATCCTGCTTCTGTGCGTGCCCATGTCCCTGGTGGGGTTCTATCTGCTGTGCGTGAAGGGGGACTTTACCGTTTCTTTCGGGGATTTCCTGGTGTTCTGCTGTGCGGTGTTCTTCGCCCTCCACATCCTTTTTGTGGACCATTTCCTCCGGGAAGGGGCCAGCGGGGTACGGGTGGCCTGGATCCAGTTCGCCATGACCTGCCTTTTGTCCGCCCTGGGGGCCCTAGTGTGGGAAAGGGTGCCGGCAGGAGGCTTGGGTAGTGCCCTGTGGGGGGCCCGGTGGCCTCTGCTATACACTTCGGTGCTCTCCAGCGGGGTGGCCTATACCCTCCAGATCCTCGGCCAGAAATACACCGAACCCACTACTGCCACCCTGATCATGAGCCTGGAATCCGTGTTCGCTATGCTCTCCGGCTGGCTGTTCCTGGGGGAAGTGATGGACTTCCGGGAAATCGTCGGCTGCGTGCTGGTGTTCGTGGCAGTGCTGCTGGCGCAGCTCTAGGTTTCGCATTTTCTTTTTTTCTGTTATAATAGAAATGTATTTAAAATATATACATATCGGTTTCCTGGGAATTTCAGGGACCAGACAGAAAGGAGTCCAAATCGATGATCAACAGCAGAAAAGTCGCCATTGTTGGCTGCGGCATGGTTGGTGCCGCTACCGCTTACACCCTGATGCAGCACGGGCTGTTTTCGGAAATGGTCCTGGTGGATGTGGACCGGAATCGGGCAGAAGGGGAGGCCATGGATATCAACCATGGCATGACTTTTGCCGCTCCCATGGATATCTATGCAGGCAGTTACGATGACGTAACCGATGCGGCCATCATTGTGGTCACTGCCGGAGCCGGCCAGAAACCGGGAGAGACACGGCTGGATCTGGTGAAAAAGAATGCAGGCATCCTGCGTAGTATCATCCCGGAAATTGCCAAAAGGGACTATGAAGGGATCCTACTGATCGTGGCCAATCCGGTGGATATCCTCACCCATGTGGCCCAGAAGATGTCCGGGCTGCCCCGGAATCGGGTATTCGGGTCCGGGACCGTGCTGGATACTGCCCGGCTGAAATTCCTCTTGGGCCGGCATCTGGATGTGGACAACCGGAACATCGAAGCCTATATCATCGGAGAACATGGGGACAGCGAAATCCCGGTGTGGAGCAGCGCCAGCGTAGGAGGTGTATCCATCCACGACTTCTGCGAGATGCGGGGATTCTATAACCATGAAAAGGCCATGGAACACATCGCCGACAGCGTGAAGAACAGCGCCTATGAAATCATCGAAAAGAAAAAGGCTACCTATTACGGCATTGCCATGGGGGTCCAGCGGATCTGCAGCGCCATCGTCCGGGATGAAAAAAGCATCCTGCCGGTTTCCATCTATCTGAATGGGGAATTCGGACTGACAGGGGCGACCTTGAGCCTGCCGGCCATCGTAGGGAAAGACGGCATTGAAAAGATCGTCCCCATTTCCCTCAGCGAGGGTGAACAGAAAGCCCTGGCCCGTTCCGCCCAGATCCTGAAGGATACGGCAGCCACCATCGGGATGGCATGAAGGCAGGGGGGAACAGCATGGCAAAGCCCTGGGAATCTTATCAGGCGGTCTATGTCCACATCCCATTCTGTGTCCATAAATGTGCCTACTGCGATTTCGCTTCCTATCAGATTTACAATGAACATATCATGAGCGACTATGCCCGGCGTTTGGCGGAGGAAATCTCCGACTGTACGCCGGTTTTGCCGGTTTCTCCCCATGCTACGGTGTATTTCGGCGGAGGGACTCCCAGTGTACTGCCTCTGGATGCTATGGAGGCGGTGGTCACGGCCCTGAAGGAGCGGGGATTCTGGCAGCAGCCAGCAGAAGCCACCTTGGAGGCCAATCCGGGGACGGTGGACTTGGAGAAGCTCCAGTTTTACCGGCAGCTGGGCTTCGACCGGCTGAGCCTGGGCATCCAGTCCTTCCAGCCGGCCGAACTGGCATCCATGGGACGGGTCCATACGGCAGAAGATGCGGAAGCGGCCATCGCCCTGGCTCGGGAAGCCGGGTTCCAGCGGATCAGCGGGGACCTGATCTACGGGTATCCAGGCCAGACGGCGGCAAGCGTCCAGGATTCTCTGGAACGGCTGCTGCAAACCGGGGTGGACCATGTGTCCGTCTATGGCCTCACCGTGGAGGAAGGGACGCTCCTGGCCAAACAGGTCCGGGAGGGAACAGCAGCTCTGCCCCCAGAAGACGAGACGGGAGCCATGTATGATTTCCTTATGGAAGCCCTGCCCCAAGCCGGCTACCAGCGGTATGAGATCTCCAATTTCGCCCGGCCCGGCCAGGCATCCCGGCACAACCAGGTGTACTGGCATTACGATCCTTATCTGGCCTTCGGGGCGGCAGCCTGCCGGTTCGACGGCATCAGCCGGGAAACCAATCCCCGGAACCTGACGGCTTATCTCCGGGGAGAGGCCCCGGAACAGGAGGAGCTGTCTCCGGAGATTCGCCGGGAAGAGCTGGTATTCATGAGCCTGCGCACTGCCAAGGGACTCTCCCTTGCTGAATTCCGCCAGCGCACCGGCAGCAGTTTCTTTCCATTATATAAAGACGCTTTTGCTGCCTGTGCCGAAAGGGGCTGGATCGCTCGGGAAGGAGACCGGATCCATCTGACGGAACGGGGAATGCAGTACGGCAATCTGGCCTTTGAGGAATTTCTGTAAAAAGAAAAATATTTTCTGCAAATCTATTGACAATTTGACTAAAGAGGTGTATCTTTACACTTAGATGTTAGCACTCCAACCATTAGAGTGCTAACAATCAAGAAGAGAGATGATTACAGTGCTAAGTGACCGCAAGAAAAAAATCCTTCAACTGATCATTGAAGATTATATTGAAACGGCTGAGCCTGTAGGATCTCGCAGCATCGCCAGGAAATACAATCTGGGGATCAGCCCGGCAACCATCCGGAACGAGATGTCCGATTTGGAACTGCTGGGTTATCTGGAACAGCCGCACACTTCGGCAGGACGTGTCCCGTCAGCGGCTGCCTATCGGTACTATGTGGATTCCCTTGCCAAACCGGATGCCTTGGCGCCCAATGACGTGGCGCTGATCAACAGCTGGTTCCGGGAACGGGTCCACAGCATCGACGATATCTTCCAGTCCACCGCTAAGATCCTGTCACGGATGAGCAAGAATGTGTCCGTGGTGCTGGCCAACAAGGACAGTGAAAGCGTCTTTTCCTACTTGCGCTTCCTGCCTCTCAACGAGCACCAGGCCATCTTGTGCATCGTGGCCAATGATGGGCGGATGGACAACAGTGTGATCCAGATCCCGGCTGGCATGAGCCGCCTGGAAATGGACACCCTGGCCCAGCGGGTCACCAACAAGCTCCATGGGATGAAACTGGACGATATCACGGACCAGATCCTGAAAGACGTCCGGGATGCTCTGGCTGGGGACAAAGCCCTGTATGCTTCTTTGATCCAAGTGGTCAGACAGATGCGGAGCGGCCAGCAGGAGAACAAGATGTACCTGGGCGGTACCAAACAGTTGCTCAGCCAGCCGGAATTCAAGGATCCGGAAAGGATCCGAGAGCTGCTGAGTGTGCTGGAGGAAGAGCAGATGCTGAAGGATATGCTGATGGCCGACAAAGACTCCGGTCTCAAGGTGACCATCGGCAGTGAAAACAAATTTTCCGGCATCCAGGACTGCAGCATGATCCAGGCCACCTACCGGCTCAACGGACAGGTGGTGGGGACCCTGGCTGTCCTGGGACCGACCCGTATGGAATACCGGAAGGTGATTTCCGTGATGGATTACCTCCACAACTACCTGCGGGTGGTCATGAATAAAATGGATGAAAAGTAGGGGAGGACCAATGAAAGAGGAGCAGCAGAAGAATCCGGAAACCGTGAAGGCAGAAACGGCCCAGGCCCAGACGGCGATGGAAGAAACCGCGGAACAGGCCAAGACGGCAGGAGCCGGAGCGGCTGACGTGAAAGACGAAAAAGCAGCGGAACCCGATCCCAGAGACGAAAAGATCGCCCAGCAGGAAAAGCAGATCGCTGAACTGCAGAACAGGCTCCTGCGGCTGCAGGCCGATTTTGACAACTTCCGGAAACGGAACAATGAAGAACGGGAACGGCTGGGCCGGTATGTCACCGGACAGGTAGCCCGGGAATTTTTGAAGGTGCTGGACAATTTCGAGCGGGCGGAAGCCAGCCTGGAAGCCAGCAAAGACGGAGATGCCCTGAAGAAAGGCATGGGGATGATCCACAAGCAGTTCGAAAAGGCACTCCAGACCCTGCATATCGAAGAAATCCCGGCGGAAGGAAAACCCTTCGATCCCCAGATCCACGAAGCCGTCATGCAGGGCAGCAATCCGGATCTGCCGGATGAAAGCATCGACCTGGTCCTGGAAAAGGGCTACAAGATCGGTGACGACGTGATCCGCCATTCCAAAGTGCGGGTTGTCCGTAACGATTGAAAACGACGTGTTGAACGATTGATAATTCCAGATTTGACAGGAGGAATTCATTATGTCTAAGATTATTGGTATTGACTTGGGGACCACCAACTCCGTAGTCGCTGTGATGGAAGGCGGCGAACCTACGGTTATCACCACCCAGGAAGGCGGCCGGCTGACTCCTTCCGTGGTGGGCTTTACGAAAAACGGGGAAAGACTGGTAGGCCAATTGGCCAAACGCCAGGCTGTATCCAACCCGGAACGGACCATCAGCTCCATCAAACGGCATATGGGCACCAAATACACTGTGACCATTGACGGCAAGGATTATACGCCGGAACAGATTTCTGCCATGATCCTGGAAAAGATGAAGGGCGATGCAGAACGGTATCTGGGTGAAAAAGTCACCGAAGCCGTCATCACCGTACCGGCTTACTTCAATGACAGCCAGCGGCAGGCCACCAAGGATGCAGGCCGGATCGCCGGGCTGGATGTAAAGCGGATCATCAATGAACCGACGGCTGCAGCTTTGGCTTACGGCATCGACAAATCCGACGACCATACCATCCTGGTCTATGACCTGGGCGGCGGCACCTTCGATGTGTCCATCCTGGAACTGGGCGACGGTGTATTCGAAGTGAAATCCACCAATGGGGATACCCATCTGGGCGGCGATGACTTCGATAAGCGCATCATGGACTGGATGTGCGATGAGTTCAAGAAACAGAACGGCATCGACCTGACCGGAGACAAGATGGCCATGCAGCGGATCCGGGAAGCGGCTGAAAAAGCCAAGATCGAACTGTCCAATATGCTGACCACCAATATCAACCTGCCCTTCATTTCTGCAGGCCCCAACGGCCCGCTCCATATGGACCTGGATCTGACCCGGGCCAAATTCGACGAAATGACCAGCGACCTGGTAGACCGGACCATCGTCTGCGTCAACAAGGCCCTGAGCGATGCCAACATGACCCCGAAAGACATCAACAAGGTCCTGCTGGTAGGCGGTTCTTCCCGTATCCCTGCGGTGCAGGAAGCCATCAAACGGACCATGGGACAGGAACCTGCCCATGGGGTGAACCCGGATGAATGTGTGGCCATGGGTGCTGCCATCCAGGCCGGTGTACTGGCTGGGGATGTGAAAGACGTCCTGCTGCTGGATGTGACGCCGCTGTCCCTGGGTATCGAAACCATGGGCGGTGTGATGACCAAGATCATTGACCGGAACACCACCATCCCGACCTCTAAGAAACAGGTATTCTCCACGGCTACCGACAACCAGCCCTCTGTGGATATTCACGTCCTCCAGGGCGAACGGGAAATGGCTGCTGATAACAAGACCCTGGGCCGTTTTGAACTGTCCGGCATCCCGGCTGCTCCTCGGGGAATCCCTCAGATCGAAGTGGCTTTCGACATCGATGCCAACGGCATCGTGAACGTCAGCGCCAAAGATTTGGGCACTGGTAAGGAACAGAAGATCACCATTACTTCTTCCGGCAGCCTGAGCAAGGAAGAAGTGGATAAGATGGTCAAGGAAGCCCAGGCCAACGAAGCCGCTGACAAGAAGCGGAAGGAAGCGGTAGAAGCCAAGAACCAGGCCGATACCCTGATCTACCAAGCTGAAAAGACCATCAAAGACATGAGCGGCAAGGGTCATGACGACCTGATCAAGAAGGTCCAGGACGCCATCGCCACCTTGAAAGAAACCATGAAAGGCGACGATACCGACAAGATCAAAGCCGATACCGAAGCCCTGCAGAAACCTCTGTATGAACTGAGTGCTGAACTGTATAAGCAGAACCAGGGTGCTGCCGGTGCCAACGCCAATACCGGTGCAGGTGCCAGTGCAGGAAATGAAAGCAAGAAAGCCGACGACGATGTAGTGGATGCTGAAGTCGTGGACGACGACAAGAAATAAGCTTTCCTAGAGGGAGATACGGATGGCAGAGAAGAGAGACTACTATGAAGTGCTGGGCGTTTCCAAGAATGCTACAGCCGACGAGCTGAAAAAGGCTTACCACAAACTGGCCCGGAAGTATCACCCTGACCTGAACAAAGACAATCCGGAAGCAGCGGATAAGTTCAAAGAGGCCAACGAAGCCTACAGTGTCCTCAGCGATCCCCAGAAGAGAGCGGCCTATGACCAGTACGGCCATGCCGCTTTCCAGAACGGGGGAGGGCCCGGCGCAGGTGCCGGCAATCCCTTCGGCGGCGGATTCCAAGGGTTCGGCGGCTTCAGCGGCGAAGGCATGGACGACATCTTCAATATGTTCTTTGGAGGTGCCGGCCGTGGCGGCGCCGGCCGGCGGGCTGACAACGGTCCCCGGCAGGGGTCCGACCTGCGGATGGATACCCAGATCACCTTTGAGGAAGCTGCCTTTGGTACGGAAAAGAAGGTGCCCTTGAACCGGGAAGAGGAATGCGAGGCTTGCCACGGTTCCGGAGCAGCCCCCGGCAGTACGCCGGAAACCTGTCCGGAATGCCATGGGACCGGGGAAATCCGGGTCACCCAGAATTCTCTCTTTGGCCAGGTGGTCAATGTACGGACCTGCCCCAAATGCCATGGGACCGGGAAAATCGTCACCAATCCCTGCAAGAGCTGCCACGGTACAGGCCGGGTGAAGAAGCGGAGAATCCTGACGGTGAAGATCCCTGCCGGGGTGGACAACGGCTCCCGTCTGCGGGTGGCTGGAGAAGGGGAAGCTGGAATCCGGGGCGGACGCCCTGGGGACCTGTATGTGTACCTGTATGTGAAACCTCACAAGTTCTTTGAACGGGAAGGCACCACGGTCACCTGTGAAGTGCCCATCAATATCGTCCAGGCGACTTTGGGGGCGGAAATCGAGGTGCCCACCCTCTATGGCAAGGTGAAGGTAAAGATCCCGGAAGGGACCCAGCCCAATAAGATCCTGCGCCTGAAGGGGAAAGGGATCGTATCCCTGCGGACGGGCCAAAAAGGAGACCAGATGGTCCGGATCAAAGTGGTGATCCCTACCGGGCTCAGCGATGCCCAGAAAGATGCACTGCGGAAATTCGGCGAAGCCGGAGGAGGCAGCATCAATCCGGAAGAAAAGAGCTTCCTGAACAAGATCAAAGACCTGTTCAAGTAAGGTCAGGTTGGAGTAAACAGATAAAGGTTGTTGCACGTGTGAAAATCACAAACGTGCAACAATCTTTTTTTTGTATGTACCAAATTTCAGCATAGACAGAAACCAATCAGTTGGAAAGAATTTGTGAACATCAGATATCCAAACAAAAAATCGGATAAGAATGGTGGATATTCAATAATGATTCGTATATAATAGGAGAACGCAGAATAGATACGAAAGTATACTAAAAGAAAACAATTATTTACAATTATTTTTACAGGACAGCTTAAGGGGAGACAATCATAATGAAAAAACAGTTAAATCCATTGATCGGGGCCGCCATTGCCCTGAGCTTGGGCGTGCTGCCCACTGCTATAGCAGGAGCCGCACCCAGTCAGGAAGACGCAGCAGCCCTTCGGACTGTCCGGGAACGGCAGAGTGATGCTACCATGCTCCAGAACGAGGCACGGAACCGGGCCCGGGCGGAAGCCCAGCGGGCCGCCTCTGCCGCCGGTCAGATCGCCATCGAAGAAACAGAACGGCCCAAACTGGAACTGCCGGATACCCTGAAGGTCCAAGTGAACGGATTCAAGATCACCGGCCAGGATGTGATCCCGGAAGCGGAGCTCCAAGCCCTGCTGGCGGATAAAAAAGGCCAGCTGCTTTCTTTTAAAGACCTCCAGGACGGGGCTGACACCCTGACTCGGTACTTCCGGGGCAAAGGGTATCTGGTGGCCCATGCCTACCTGCCGGTGCAGAAGATCAATGATGGGATCGTGGAATACGCTGTCACCGTAGGGAACTTGGACGGCTTCACTCTGAACAATCACACCAAGATCCATCTGGGGGCCCTGGAACGGGAAACCAACTTCCTGAAGAAAGAAAAATATCTCACCCGGGACAGCCTGGAACGGGCCGTATGGCTCCTGACCGACCTGGCAGGGGCTGATGCCAAGGCCACCCTCCAGAAGGGATCCAAGCCCGGCAGCGTCCATGTGGTGCTGGATGTGGATGAATACAAAGGCAAACAGGGGCTCTTCACGGCCAGCAACTACGGCAGCCGGTCCATGGGGTACAACCAGTATTCCGTGAATTACGACTTCCTGAACCTGGCCCACGAAGGGGATCATCTGATGGCCAATGTCTCCACTTCCGGCCGGAAGATGTTCGACTGGGGCCTGAACTACACCCTGCCGGTGATCCGGGACGGGTGGCGTTTCTCTGCCGGATACAACGTGCTCAGCTACGATCTGGGAGATGAATTCGCCCAGTACGATGGGGTGGGCCACTCCAAGGTGGCATCCCTGGGGCTGGATTATGCCATCCGCCGGAGCCGGAAGCACAACCTGTACGCCGGGGTCCGCTACGAACACAGCGACATCAAAGATGAATACCGCCGGATCTGGAATTCCACCTACGGAGACAAGAACGGGGATGCAGGGATCCTGTCCCTTTATGGGGACGATGAAGATACCCTGGGGTCCACTGATTGGCGGGTGGAATACAAATGGGGGAACATCACCAATGATGCTTTCTATTCTCCCGATATCTATACCCAGTGGCTGGCCGGCAGCCCGCGGACCAACGGCACCTACCACAAGGCCACCGGCTACATCCAGCGGCGGCAGAACCTGGACGGCCGGACGTACCTGCTGCTGACTGCCCGGGGCCAGTACGCCTTCTCCAACCTGGATTCCTCTGAACATTTCTATCTGGGCGGGCCTTACGGCCTCCGGGCGTACCCCACCAGTGAAGGCTCCGGGGATACTGGATATCTCACAAGGGCGGAACTCCGCTGGCTGCTGCCGCTCAAGAAGCAGGACCAGCAGCTCCACCTGGCCTTCTACCTGGAACACGGGGGCGTATGGATGAATCATGACAGCAGCCTGACCCCGGCGGGAGAAAAGAACCATCGGAACCTGCAGGATGTGGGCATCGGGCTGATCTGGTCTCGGTATCAGGACTGGTTCGTCCGGGCAGATTATGCCTGGAGATTGGGAGCCGAGGAACCGGTCAGCGATACCAGCCATAAGAACGGTCATTTCTGGCTGATCGGCGGCGTGTACTTCTAAGAGATGAAGGTTCACTGGAGGAACAGAACTATGGATAAACATTTGAAATATACGAAGAAATGGAAACGGAAACTGTCGGCGGGGGTGCTGTTGGCCCTGTCCCTGGGGGGAACGGCCTATGCTATGCCCACTGGCGGCCAGATCCAGTCCGGCCAGGGCACCATTGCCCAGAACGGGAAGAACATGACCGTCACCCAGCAGAGCGGGAAAATGGCCGTGGACTGGACCCAGTTCAACATTGCCCGGGATGAAGCAGTGAAATTCGCCCAGCCCGGCCGGGACGCGGTGGCCCTGAACCGGATCACCGGAGGCCAGAAATCCGTCATCGACGGGGCTCTGTCTGCCAACGGGAACCTGTTTCTGGTGAACCCCAACGGGGTGGTGTTCGGCAAGACGTCCAGCATTGAAGTAGGGAGCTTGGTGGCTTCCACCGCCCAGCTCAGCGACACTTTCATGAAGAGTTTCGCAGGCAGTACCGCCAACTTGAACCTAACCCTCGGGGAAGGGAACAACAGCGCCATCCTGAATGAGGGCACCATCACGGCCCAGGGCGGCCTGGTGGCCCTCCATGCGGCCCAGGTGGAAAATACCGGCACCATCAGCAATCCGGGGGGCACCGTAGCCCTGGCCGCCGCCAAACAGCTGACCCTTTCCCCGGACAGCGACGGGAAGCTGAATTATGCCGTGGACGGAGAACTGGCCCAGGCTAAGGCTCTCAACAGCGGCAGGATCCAGGCCGACGGGGGCTATGTGGTAATGACCGCCAAAAGTGCCGACGATGTGCTGGGCACCGTAGTGAACAATACCGGTACCATCGAAGCCAAGACCCTGCGGCAGGATGAAAAAGGCCAGATCCTCCTGGACGGGGGCCAAAGCGGCCAAGTGGAAGTGAGCGGAACCCTGGACGCATCCGGCACAGACGAAGGCCAGAGCGCCGGCAGCATCAAAGTCATCGGTCAGAAGACCCTGGTCCACGACAACACCAACCTGCTGGCCAAAGGCAATGTTGACGGGGGAAAGATCGAAACTTCCGGGGACGTGCTGAGCCTGGGAAATGGGCTGACCATCGACGCCAAAGGGACCCAGGGCAAGGCCGGGGAATGGCTGCTGGACCCCTTGGATGTGATCATTGCCGACAGTGATCCCACCACCACCAGCAACTATGACAACGCGGAAAAGAAAACTGCTGCAGATTCTGATTTCACTAGTGGCAGTGCCTCCATCGGCTACAACGACCCCGATGCCACCACCGCCAATGCCTCTTCCGTGAACAGCGCCGTGACCTGGATCTCTACCGATATGGTGGAAAAAATGCTGAATGCGGGCACCAATGTGACCATCCAGGCAGCAGCCACCAACGGATCCGCCAATATCATCGTCAAAAATGATATCGAAAAGACAGCAGGAAAAGATGCGACCTTTACCCTGGATGCCATGCGGAATATCACCATCAATGGCAATATCTCTTCCACGTCCAACAAATTGAACGTTGTCCTGAATGCGGACAGCAATGGGGACCAGATCGGTGCCGTGATCATCAATGCGAACATCGATACCAATGGGGGAGATTTCACCTCCGCTACCGGCGGGACGGTGAAATATGCCAGTGATTCTGCCAATACCAAAGGGTATGGAAAAGGGACCCTTACGGGCAAGGCAGATCCTACGGGCCATACGGTCGGTACCTATTTTGGCCATGTGGACAGCAGCGGCACAGCGGATGGGGCAAAGGATGATCGGCTGATCAAGACCAGCGGCGGGAAGATCACCCTTAACGGGGAAATCGCCATCGGCCTCAACGGGGGAACTCTGACCCTGGATTCCGGGGGAGGAGATGTGACGGCCACCGGGATCATCAACTCCGGGAACAGCTATGGGGCCTATGTATACGGGACGGACACCTGGGATACCCTGGTGGAAAAGACCGTGGAAAACTACCTGAAAAGCGGCACGGTCCCGGCCTATCATTATCAGGGCGTCAACTATGTAAAAGACGCCAACGGCAATTATGTGAAGAAGGCAGATGGGACCTATGAATATACCACGGAAGCCCAGGAATATGCTGCTGGACAGCCCCATTACACCTTCTCTGAAGCCGATACCCAGAATGTCCGCTGGCTGGGGGATGGGAGTTCTACCAGCGTCAGCGTGGATAAGGGGAAGGGCTATGCTTCCGTCGTCATCACCAAGGGCAGCATGACCTTGGAACAATGGCTGAACTACCAGCTCACCTATAACACGGCCAACTTTGCCAATCGGTATATCAGCCAGGACAGCGGGGTCAAAATCGTGACCGAAACGGTGGGCAATAAGACCAATACTTATGTGCGCAATGCCGATGGTTCGAATGTGACCGCAGCCCAGTTCAAGACCTATCTGGCCACGGCTCTTTCCAATCTCCAGAGTGATACGGCCAGCACCGATACTACCAAGATGCTCAATGGAGAGACGGTCTACAATAACCTGAAGGATGACATCAGCCATCTCTTGGCCACCAACTGGTTTGCATCCAAAGAACTGGCCCAGGGAGATACCAAAGGGGGTTCCGCCGTAGGGGATTCCTACCTGGCCACCATCACCACCATCCTGGAAAACTCCCTGACCACGCCCAACGGACAGCAGATCCTCTGGGCCGGCGGCCGGGGATCCGGCGTACTGAACAAAACCGGTTCTACCAACAACGACAAGGCCTACCCCTATTCCTATTACGGCATGCCCGATGATCCTACCTATCAGGATGGGATGTACTGGGTCACCGGTCCCGAAGGGGAAGCCAACAATGGAAAGGGGACCCAGTTCTACAGCAATGCCAATTCCAACTGGAAGACGGGGAATTATGGGGAAACCGTTTATGGGTATGTGAACTGGGATACCTATAAAGACGGGAACAAGACCCGTTCCCAGCCGGACAACAGTGCACCTTTCCTGACCGTAGGATATGGCACCACCGGCAAATGGGACGATGCGGCCATGGGCGGGGATACCACCGTGGGCTTCATCAAGGAAACCAACCTGGCCAATTCCAGCCTGAACATCAAAGCCGGCACTGGCACTGTCAGCCTGGAAGGGGATATCGGGAAGGGCAAGGCCCTGGATACGGTGAACATCGAAAGTACCGGGGCTGTGACCATCGGGAATGAAAAGAATACAGCCACCAACTACAAATACGGCACCATCTATGCGGACCATGGGGTCTACCTTTCCGGGGGCACCGTATCGGTAGGCGGGGAAATCCATTCAGGCACCACGGATACCACTTCTTCTGCCAGCGACATCGCCACCCGTACCGATGGGTATCAAAACACCGCCTTCCAGCTGGACAGTGTGACCATCCAAGCGGCCGGTGATCTGACAGTCCACGGGATGGAATCTAACGGGTATACCGACAGCAATAATACCCTGAACGGCGGGAAGATCAGCCTCACTTCCACCGGAGATAAGGGACGGATCACTTTGGACGCCGGGGTGGACTACAAGGGCGAAGCCACGGAAGGTACTCTGGCGGCAGCCAGCACTGCAGAAGGAGCCGTGGTGGTGGATGCCCAGGGCAGCCAGGGGTCCCTGGTGAACAGCACCACCGGCACATCTGCCATCACCACCGGTACCGGAGGCACTTGGCAGGTCTATGTGAATTCCCCCAGCGACTACGGTACCAGCCTGGGCAGCAATCTGATCAGCGGTACCAATGCCCAGTGGACGGCCAAATCCGATGCCAACAGCACGGTACTCGGCAACAGTTCCGGCAATACCCTTACGGACTATACGGATACCAGCAGCAACAAGTTCATCTTCCAGGTGACTCCGGTAATCACCATTTCCGGGGGCAGCCAGCAGAAGACCTACGGGGATACCCTTACCGATGACCAGCTGCGGGATCTGCTGAGCACCTCGGCCACCTATAAGGATTCCAACGGCAGCGATATCGATGTGACCCAGTTCAGCAATTTCAAGGAAGCCGGCTATCTGACCTACGTGACCAGTTCTGATGGGACAAAAACCGGAACGGATGCTGTGGCTGTTTCCAGTGATGGGGCAGCGGCAGGGGCCACCCGGACCCAGGGGGACGAAGACAAGACGGCTTCTGATGGGAAAAAGGCCTTCTATGTATTCCATGTGGATGAAAATGGGGCCAAGGCGCTGAACGGGTATGACCTGAAAACGGTCAATGGGGATATCGAAATTCTCCGGAAGACCTTGACCATCAGCACCGATGGCACCCAGACCTATGGCAATACTGCAGTGACCAATGGGATGCCTTCTTACGACAAAACCCAGCTGGTGAACGGAGATACGCTGGGCGATATCCAATATACCATTGCCACCGACGGCAGCTATGCGGACAGCAAGGGCAGCAACGATACGGCCCACGTAGGCAGTTATGATAAGCAATACTTGACTTCCAGTGCAGAGATAAAGGCCAGCGACGGCAGCGATGCTTCGGCCAACTATGAGGTCACCGGCAGCGGCACTCTCACGGTGAACCCGGCGGATCTCTACCTGACGGTGGGGGATGTTTCCACCACTTATGGGACGGCCTTTGACACGGACAAGTATACCTACACCATTGATACGGAAAAAGGCGGACTGGTGAACGGGGATACCCAGGCTTCCGTCCTGGGGGACAGCTTCCTCAACTATACCAACACCGGGGCAAAAACCGATGCCAGCAATGACAAGGTGAAGACCCAGAATGCCGGGACCTATGCACTCCAGGGGGCTGCCAGCAAGGATCTCTCTGACTATACCGTCCATATCACCGACGGGAAATCCACGGTGGAAAAGGCCAAACTGACCCTGACCGTAGGGGACGTGAACACGGTCTACGGAAATGACTTCGACAAGAGCCAGTACACCTATACCATTTCCGGCAACGCCAACGGAGACACGGATGAAACCCTGAAGAACAACCAGATCAGTGTCACTTACACCAACACCGGGGAAAAGACCGATGCCAATAACGACAAGGTAAAGACCCAGGATGTGGGAGATTGGAAGCTGATCGGGAATTTCACGGTTGCCGGCGATACAGCCAACAACTATGATGTTACCTACGTGGATGGGACATCCACTGTCACCCCAGCAGAGATCCATCTGAAGCTCAACGACGTATCCACCACCTACGGCACGGCTTTCGATACCAGCAAGTACGGCTACGACGCCAGTAAGCTGGTGATGGCCAACGGGGACAGCACGGATGTAGTGACGAAAGCCATTGGCAACGGGGATATCACCTACACCAACACCGGGGACGCTGCGGATCCGGACAATGAGAATGTGAAGACCCAAAACGCAGGAACAGGATACAAACTGACCGGGACCACGGAGAAGACCCTGCAGAATTATAAGGTGTTCATCGACGGGGCTGATTCCACCGTGGATAAGGCGGACTTGACCCTGACTCTGAAAGACGTTTCCACTACCTATGGGCAGGGCTTCGACAGCAGCACCTATGGGTACAAAAAGGATGCGGCGGATCTGCAAGGGCTGACCAACGGGGATGCCGCAGCGGCCATCACCGATGTCCTCCAGGACAGCGATTTCACTTATGTGAACGGCGGGGCGAAATCCGATCCCAATAACGAAAATGTCAAGACCCAGAACGCAGGCAGTTACCAGATTACCGGCAGCACTGCCAAGACCCTGGACAACTACAACATCAAAGTGGTGAACCCGGGGACTTCTACGGTGAAGAAGGCCAAACTGACCCTGACCGTAGGAGACGTGAGCACGGTCTACGGTACGGGCTTCGATAAGACGAAGTACACTTACACCATTTCCGGCAACGCCAACGGAGATACGGATGAAACCCTTAAGAACAACCAGATCAGCGTCACTTACACCAACACCGGGGAAAAGACCGATGCCAATAACGACAAGGTAAAGACCCAGGACGTGGGGGACTGGAAGCTGATCGGGGACTTCACGGTTGCCGGCGATACGGCCAACAACTATGAAGTTTCTTACGTGAACGGGACATCCGCTGTTACTCCGGCAGAGATCCATCTGAAGCTCAACGACGTATCCACTACCTACGGTACGGCTTTCGATACGGGCAAGTACGGATACGACGCCAGTAAGCTGGACATGGCCAACGGGGACAGCACGGATGTAGTGACGAAAGCCATTGCCAACGGGGATATCACCTACACCAATACCGGGGACGCTACGGATCCGGATAAGATCGCCAAGGGCGCCAAGACCCAGGATGCAGGCACTGGGTATCAACTGACCGGGACTACAGAGAAGACCCTGAAGAACTACACCGTAAAGATCGACGGAGCCGATGCTTCCATCGACAAGGCCACCCTGAAACTGAAGGTGAGGGACTACACCGAAGCTTACGGGGCCGCGGACAAAGTGGGAACGGACCTGAAGCAAACGGAAGTCACCGGGGAACAGAACGGGGATGACTTGGCGGATCTGGTTTCTGAAATCGGCATCCACAACACCTCTAAGGCCCTGCTGAGCGACACCCGGACCAATGATGTGAAGTACAAGGCGGACGGCAGCCTGGACAGCTACCGGATCGATACCCAGCTGGACAAAGATACGCTGAAGAACTACAATCTGGAACTGTCCGAAGGGACCATGACACTGACCCCGGTGGCCATCACCGTGAATAACGAGATGATCCAGACCTACGGTTCGGCGGATCGGTCCTTCAAGGAAATCGCTACGCCGCCTCTGGTGAATGGGGATACCATTTCCACCGCTGGGCTCACCATGACCCCCAAAGCTGGCGGGGCCTATGAAACCAACCGGGCCGGCCGGACTACGGCGGATGCCGGGATCTACAAAAATGACCTGGAATCTGACGGAGGCGGGATCGTCCATGAAAATGGCAGCGATGCCCGGAAGAACTACCTCGTCACCATTACCGGGGATGTGATCGTCAAGAAGGCGGACCTGACCGTTACTACCAAAGACGTGACCACGCCTTTTGGCACTGTGAAGTTCACTACGTCCGGGGTGCAGGGCCTGACCAACGGGGACGCAAAGAACGTATCCGACCTGAAGTTCAACTACGGGTCCTACGGCAATGCGTACCTGGATAACAATTCCTACACCAACGCTCCGGGACGGTATGAGTTCACTACGGAAACCACCAATCAGTATCTGGACTTCCTGAAGAACTACAACATCCTGGGCGGGGACGCCACCGTGACCATCACCCCGGTGGAAAGACCGGTGAAGCCGGATATCACGCCGGACAGACCCAATCCGGTGCCCGAAGGGAAAGGAGAAGTGGAAGAACCTTCCATGGACGATTTCCGGGGCGAAGAGGAACATCGGGACGGCGGACGGACCTGGTACCGGGAAAAGAAGTCCATTCCGTTCTTCAAAGTGCTGGACGGCAAGGTGACCAACTACGGCACCTTCGACGTGGAAAGCCTGCCGGAGAAGGTGCAGATCACTCCCAGCGGCATGCGGCTGCCGGAACCGGATCAGGCAAAGACCCAGCACCGGGAATACACCACCACCCTGACCCTGCCGGGCGGGGAAGGGAGCTACCGGCTGGTGTACAACGGCGTCTCCTTCAATATCCATCCTGTGGATGCAGCAGCCCTCCAGCTGCTGGAAGCCGGGGATCCGAAGAAGAACAAAGAACTGTCCGAAGCGGCTCTCCACACCGGGTTCCAGAAAATGGGCCTGGGGCTGGAAGACCTGAAGGCGGTGTATGTGAGATTCAACTGAGGTTGCACACAAAAAGGACTGCTGCGGCAGTCCTTTTTTGTGCCTGTCAGCGGTCAATGATTCAAAAGATATCAGATACGGCCCTGACGGGCCTTGAGATGTCAGACGTCAGCTTTCTTTGAATCGGATGGAGGTCCGTCCTACTTATTACGGGCAATCTGACGTCTTCCACTTATCCACCTTCCCCCCACCAACGTAATATGGTATAATAATACGATATCTGTACAAAGGAGCGTTACATATGGAATCTTGGCTGCAAGTTAGCATAAAAGTTACCCATGAGGCCGTGGAGGCTGTGGCGGATCTGCTCCGGGAGGTGGGGGCCCGGAACGGAGTGGAAATCGAAGACCCTCTGCTGCTGAACCAGCTGCGGGAAAGTGCCACCTGGGAACTGTGCGACATCCCCCATCAGGAAAATACGGAAGTGGTCACCGTTTCTGCCTACTACCCGGAAAACGACCAGCTCCAGCAAAAACTGGATGCCATTGAACAGGGACTCCAGGCCATCGAAAGCCGGATCGGGAAATTCCGCTTCGGCCCCACCCTGTTCCGGCAGATTAGCGAAAAGGACTGGGCCAACACCTGGAAACAGTACTTCCACACCACCAAAGTGGGGAAGAAAATCGTGATCAAACCTTCCTGGGAAACCTATGACCCTCAGGGGGACGAAAAGGTCATCGCCCTGGATCCGGGGATGGCCTTCGGCACCGGCACCCACGCCACCACCAGCATGTGCATCCAGCGGTTGGAAGACCTGGTGACACCGGACTGTGAAGTGTTCGACGTGGGCACCGGCAGCGGCATTTTGGCTATGGCGGCGGCTCTTCTGGGGGCCAAGACCATCCATGCGGTGGACATCGACGAAAAGGCCGTGGAAGTGGCCCAAGAGAACATTGCCCAGAACGGGCTCAGCAGCCGGATCACCGTGAACCAGGGGAACCTGCTGGACGGCACCCCGGGCCAGGCGGATCTGATCATTGCCAACATCATTGCGGATATCATCATCCTGGTGCTCCCGGAAGTGGCGGTGAAGCTGCGGCAGAACGGACGGTTCCTGGCCAGCGGCATCATCGAGGAACGGCTGCCGGATGTGGAAAAAGCGGCTGGGGAAAACGGCTTCACCTTCCTGGATGTGAAACGGAAGGCAGGCTGGTGTGCCGTGACCATGGGAAAGGAAGGCTGACGTGTACCGGTTCTTTGTACCCCGGGATTTCGGGGAAACCATGTCCATCGACGGCCAGGACGCCCACCACATCACCCATGTGCTGCGGATGAAGCTGGGGGAACAGCTCCAGATCGTAAGCCTTGACCAGGTGGCGGCAGTGATGAAAATCACCGGTTTCGGGGAAAACCGAGTGGACCTGGCTCTGGTGGAAACCCTGGAAAAAAGCCACGAACCTTCGGTGAAAGTGACCCTGATCCAGGGACTGCCCAAACAGGACAAGCTGGAATGGGTGATCCAGAAGGCCATCGAGCTGGGGGTCACGGAGATCCGCCCGGCCATCATGGACCATTCGGTGGTGAAGGTGGATCCGGCCAAGGCGGCCAAAAAGCAGGAACGGTGGCAGAAAATCGCCGAAGCGGCGGCCAAGCAGAGCAAACGGGACATCATTCCCCAGGTGGCCCTGCCGGCCAGGTTCCGGGACATTGTGACCCAGTGTCCGGCGGAACTGAAGATCGTGGCCTATGAAGTGGAAGACACCCGGGGAATCCGGGAGGTGCTGGCGGCCCATAAGGAAGCAGCCTCCATCGCCTTCCTGATCGGTCCGGAAGGGGGCATCTCCAAGGATGAATTCGCCCTGACCCAGGAACTGGGCTGGCATTCGGTAAGCCTGGGGCCCCGGATCATGCGGACGGAAACGGCGGCTCTGGCCACCCTTACGGCCATTATGTACGAAACAGGGAATTTGGGAGGATAAGAAAAACACAGCATGAAGAAAATCGCTTTTTATACACTGGGATGCAAGGTGAACCAGTCGGATACCGCTTCCATGGAGAAACTGTTCCGGGATGCGGGCTATGAGATCGTGGATTTCGAGGAGCCGGCCGACATCTGCCTCATCAACACCTGCGTGGTGACCAACATGGGCCAGAGCAAGAGCCGGAAGATCATCCACCGGGCGGCCCGGCGGGATCCCAAGCCTCTCATCGTGGTCACCGGCTGCTATCCCCAGACTTCTCCTGACGAAGTGGTCCACATCGACGGGGTGGACCTGATCATCGGGAACCAGGACCGGAGCAAGGTGGTGGAACTGGTCCAGGAACGGCTGGGAGAAAGCCCGGAAGAAGCCCCCATCAATGCGGTCCACGACCTGCCGGTGGGACGGGAATTCGAAGAACTGGATGCGGCGGTTGACGCCAGCCGGAACCGGGCCTTCCTGAAGATCCAGGAAGGGTGCGACCAGTACTGCGCCTACTGCATCATCCCCTACGCCCGGGGCCATCTCCGCTCCCGGTCCCTGGAAAACATCCGGGAAGAAGTGGCCAAACTGACGGCGGAGCAGTACAAGGAAATCGTCCTGATCGGCATCCATCTGGGCTGCTATGGGAAGGAAATCCCCGGGGGACCCCATCTGTCCGATGCAGTGAAGGCGGCTCTTTCTGCACAGCCCCAGGTGCCCCGGCTGCGGCTGGGGAGCCTGGAAAGCGTGGAAGTGGAAGATGCCCTGTTGGAACTGATGGCCAAAGAGCCCCGGCTGTGCGCCCATCTCCATCTGCCCCTCCAGGCAGGCTGCGACAGCACCCTGGAACGGATGCACCGGCCCTATGACACGGCCAAATTCGCCCAGCTGCTGGAGAAGATCCGGAACCTGGTGCCCCATGTGGCTATTACCACCGATGTGATCGTGGGCTTCCCCGGTGAAACGGAAGAGGATTTCCAGGCCTCCCTGGACTTTATCCGCCAGTGCCGGTTCAGCAAGATCCACATTTTCCCCTATTCCCAGCGGAAGGGGACTCCGGCGGCGGTGATGCCGGACCAGATCTCCAACCAGGAAAAACAGGACCGGGTCCACCGGCTGGAAGAAGTGGATAAGGAAGGGAACCTGGCTTACCGGCAGGAACAGATCGGCCGGGAAAGCACCGTACTCTGGGAGCGCCGGAACAAGAAGAACGGCCTGTGGGAAGGCCTTACTCCCGGATATGTGCGGGTGTATGCGGACAGCCCGGAAAACATGAAGGGAAAAATTTCTCCCGTTCGCTTAGAAAAGCTCTTTGAGGACGGGCTGAAGGGTGATATAATATAAGAGATTCCATGAACAGGGGGTGAGACTGTGACTGACTGCGTATTCTGCAAAATCGTTTCCGGGGAGATCCCCAGCAAACGGGTTTACGAAGATGACCAGGTGATCGTGATCAACGATCTGAATCCCGGGGCGCCGGTCCATGTGCTGGTGATTCCCAAGGAACATACGGAGAATATCCTCACCGCATCCCCTGAGATCCTGGTCCATGTGAAGAAGGTACTGCCGGAAATCGTGAAGAAACTGGGCATTGCCGAAAAAGGCTTCCGGATTGTGGTGAACACCGGCGTGGAAGGGGGACAGACCGTGCCCCATCTGCATATCCACATCCTGGGCGGAAAAGAACTGGGCTGGCCTCCCTGCTGAAGATTGCGGATTTTCTGTTGACAGAGACCATAAATCTAAGGTATAATAACTAGGTGTTAATGTTAAATTACACTTCCCGAAAGAGATCGTGGAGGGAGGGATATAGATGACTGAGATCAGAGTTGGCAAAACCGAATCTTTGGATAGCGCTCTGCGCCGTTTCAAACGGGCTACGCAGAAAGCTGGCGTTCTGTCCGAAGTGAGAAAACGCGAACATTATGAAAAACCCAGCGTAAGACGGAAAAAGAAGTCTGAAGCTGCTAGAAAACGCAAATCCAGATAATCTTCAGGGACTTGATTTGGGGGCGTAGAAGATGTCTTTACGAGAGATTCTGCAAACCGACATGAAACAAGCCATGAAAGACCGGGAAAACGGCAAGCTTCGGCTGGCCGTTTTGCGTATGGTCTGGGCTGCCATTCGGAATAAGGAAATTGACGAAAAGACAGAGCTGAATGATGATGCCGTCCTGGCGGTCATCATGAAGGAAGTCAAACAAAGAGAAGATACCATCAAAGAAGTCAAAGATGCCAATCGGCCGGATGTGGTGGAGAAGAATCAGCAGGAAATCGATGTGCTGAAAAAGTATCTGCCCCAGCAGCTGAGCGATGACGAACTGAAAGCCATCGTGGAAGAGGCGATTGTCAAGACCGGTGCCAAATCCATGAAGGATATGGGCAAGGTCATGGGGACTGTGATGGCCAGAGCCAAAGGCCAAGCAAGCGGCCAGAGGGTCAATGCCATGGTGAAATCTCTGTTGGGCTGAAAAATAAAGGGTGTGCTGCACGCAATGTGCAGCACACCCTTTTTCATTCTTTCGCCGGGAACAGTTTGGTTAAGCCCCAGGTCAGGCCGGCGAAAAGGGCCATGACCACGAACACCAGGGGATAAGCGATGATGAGCAGTTCCAAAGATGCGGTAACGGAATCCATCTCTTTGCCTCCTTTACATGAGCACAGGGATCAGGGCCATGACCAGGCCGCCGGCAACCACGCTGGCTACCTGACCGGCCACATTCACGCCGATGGCCTGCTGGATGATGAAATTGGTGGGATCTTCTTTCAAGGCCATTTTGGAGATGACCCGTCCGGAGATGGGGAAGGCGGAAATGCCGCAGGCTCCGATCATAGGATTGATCTTTTTTTTCAGGAACAAGTTGGCCAGTTTGGCGAACAGGAGGCCTCCCACCGTATCGAATACGAAAGCCACCGCACCCAGGGCCAGGATCTTCAGGACCTGGAGGGTCAGGATGTTTTCAGCGGTCATGGTGGCTCCTACGGTGATCCCCAGGAGCAGGGTCACCAGGTTGGTCAGTTCGTTCTGGGCACAGTCGGACAGGCTGTCACAGCAGCCGGATACTTTCAGCAGGTTCCCGAACATCAAGGCCCCGATCAGGGGCACGGAGATGGGGGCGATGATCCCGGCAATCAGGGTGACCATAAGCGGGAACAGGAAGAGGGCCGTCTGGGAGACGGGTTTTTCTTCCTGATAGGGCATCCGGATCAGCCGTTCTTCCTTGGTAGTCAGCAGCTTTACTACGGGAGGCTGGATGATGGGCACCAAGGACATATAGCAGAAGGCGGTGACCGTCAGGGGCGCCAGCATCTCGGTGGCGAATTTCTGGGCCACGAAGATGGTGGTGGGGCCGTCGGCGGCTCCGATGATGCCGATGGAAGCAGCTTCATTGAAGGGGAAACCTGCCAGGGCTGCACAGAGGGTGGCGGCGAAGATCCCCAGATGGGCAGCCGCAGCGAACAGCATCATGTAGGGGGCCCGGAGCAGGGGGGTGAAGTCACACATGGCGCCGATCCCGATGAAGATCAGCACCGGGAACAGCTCATTGGCGATCCCCATCTGGTACAGGACAGTCAGGAAGCCCGGTTCCCCGCCGCTGGTAGGCATCACGGCAAAATGACCGGGGATGTTGGCCAGGATGCAGCCTACCCCCATGGGGAACAGCAGCACCGGCTCATATCCCTTGCGGACTCCCAACCAGATCAGCAGGGCGCCGATGGCCAGCATGACCCAGATGGTCCAGTCGCCCATGCCGATGACACCAGCGAACAATTCTTGAAAGACTCTGCTTGCGTTTGACATACGATCACCTCATCATAGAATGTGCCAGGTAGAACATTAAAAAGAGGACCGGACATTTTACAATGCCAGGTCCTCATGATCCTTCCTACCCCTGTGCCATCCGCAGGAAGGGAATATCCAATTGGTATGGGTATTATAGCGTATTTTCGGGGGAAGTGCAAGGGATAAAGTGAAGAGTGCAGAGGGAAGAAAACCACTTAATCACTAATCCCATGGCTGCAATGTGGTATAATAGGAATCGAATCTAAGAGGCTTTGCCTCTTTATACACAGGGGAGTGACAGGTATGGATTTCAAGGAAGTCATGGAAAATGCCAGAAAGTGTCTGGGAAAATGCAAGGGATGCCCGGTGTGCAACGGGGTCGCCTGCCGGAATACCATCCCGGGGCCCGGTGCCAAAGGAGTGGGGGATACAGCCATCCGGAACTATGCCAAATGGCAGGAAGTCCGGGTCGTCATGGATACCCTCTGTGAGAAACGGCCGGTGGATACTTCTATCGAACTGTTCGGCCGCTCCTTCAAATATCCGATCTTTGCCGGCCCGGTGGGGGCTGTGGCCATGCATTACAGCGACAAATATGATGATGTGACCTACAATGCGGAACTGGTGCCCGGCTGTGCAGAAGCCGGCATTGCCGCTTTCACCGGTGACGGCATGGATCCCATGGTGATGCAGGGAGCCACGGACGCCATCAAAGCCTGCGGAGGCGTGGGGGTACCTACGGTGAAGCCTTGGAATGCCCAGATGATTGCCGAAAAAATGGAATTGGTGAAAAAATCCGGAGCCTTTGCGGTGGCCATGGACGTAGATGCAGCCGGTCTGCCCTTCCTGAAGAACTTCGTGCCTCCTGCGGGGAGCAAATCCGTGGAGGAAATGAAGGCCATCATCAAAGATGCTGGTCTGCCCTTCATCATCAAAGGGATCATGAGCGTCAAAGGGGCCCTGAAGGCCCGGGAAGCCGGCGCGGCAGCCATCGTGGTGTCCAACCACGGGGGCCGGGTGCTGGACCAGAGCCCGGCAACGGCGGAAGTGCTGGAAGAAATCGCTCAGGCGGTGGGCGGCACCCTGAAGATCTTCGTGGATGGGGGCATCCGCAGCGGGGTGGATGTATTCAAAGCCCTGGCCCTGGGGGCCGATGCGGTGCTCATCGCCCGTCCTTTCGTCAATGCGGTCTATGGGGGCGGCAAAGAAGGTGCTGGGCTCCTGGCAGCCAAATTGGGGGCTGAGCTGGCAGACACCATGGAAATGTGCGGGGCCGCTTCTCTCCAAGAAATCACCAGGGAAATGGTCCGGAAATAAGGTGGAGGGGTCTTGAACCAGATCAGACATTTTTCTCCCTCCCAGCTGATCGCCCTGACTTTTGCCGGGCTGATCCTGGCTGGAGCCCTTTTGCTGATGCTGCCCTTTTCCAGTGCAGAGGGGTCTTCCCTGTCCTTTGTGGACGCCCTTTTCACCGCTACTTCCGCCTCCTGCGTCACCGGGCTCATTGTGGTGGATACAGGGACGTATTTTTCCACCTTCGGCCAATTGGTGATCATTGCTCTGATCCAGCTGGGAGGTCTGGGGCTGGTACTCTTCGCCACCCTTTTCTCGGTGCTCCTGCGGAAAAAGATCGATCTCCAATCCCGGCTCAACATCCAAGCCTCCCTGAACCAGGATGAACTGGATGGGGTGGTGCGGATGAGCCTGCGGATCGCCAAATACACGGCGGTGATCGAGGGCTTTTTCGGTACGGTGTTGTCCCTTCGGTTCTGGCCCCAGTATGGGATCCGAGGGATTTACTACGGATATTGGCATGCGGTTTCCGCCTTCTGCAACGCTGGCTTCGATTTGTTCGGCCACTACCAGAGCCTGACGGCCTATGTGGGGGACCCGGTGGTGAACCTGTCCATCTGCTTCCTCATCATCCTGGGAGGGCTGGGGTTCGCAGTCATGCGGGATGTGGTGAAGAAACGGGATTTCCGGAAACTGAAGCTCCACAGCAAGATGGTCCTGACCAGTACGGTCCTTTTGATCGTGGGCGGCATGGTGGGCTTTGCCCTGCTGGAAAAAGACAATCCGGGAACCTTAGCCGGGCTCTCTTGGAACGATGCTTTCTGGGCCAGCTTCATGCAGTCGGTGAGTCCCCGGACGGCGGGCTTCAACACGGTGGACCTGAACAGTCTCCGGGTCCCCACTATGATCTTCACCATCCTGTTCATGTTCATCGGGGCGTCACCGGCATCTACTGGGGGCGGCATCAAGACCACCACCTTTGCCCTGCTGCTCCTGAACATCTGGCAGGTGGTCCGGGGCCGGGGGGAATGTGAGATCTTCGGGCGGCGGATCACCAGCGAGACCATGTTCCAGGCTTTTGCCATTACCAGCATGTCCCTTTTGTGGGTGGTATTCGCCATCCTGGCCCTTACCTGCCTGGAAGATACCACCTTCCTGGCGGCGGCTTTTGAAGTGGTCTCGGCCTATGCCACGGTGGGGCTTTCCACCGGGCTCAGCCAGCATATCTGTACCGCCAGCAAGATCATCCTGATCCTGTCCATGTATGCCGGGCGGGTGGGGTTCATGACCTTTGCCCTGGCCTTGGCGGCCAACAAGCCTTCGGGACACATCCATTATCCCAAGGAAAATATCATCATCGGTTAGGAGTCATCATGAAAGACAAACGGCAATTTATCGTCTGGGGGCTGGGCCGCTTCGGCAGCAGTGTGGCAGAGACCCTGACGGCCCTGGGCCATGAGGTCCTGGGCATCGACAACAATGAAGATGTAGTGGAAAACATGGCGGACAAATTGACCCATGCAGTGGTCTGCGATGTGATCGACGAAAAGACCGTGAACAGCCTGGGCATCCGGAATTTCGATGTAGGGATCGTGGCCATCGGGACCTTGGAACCCAGTCTCCTGGCCACCATGCTGCTCCGGGAAGCGGGGCTGAAGACCATTGTGGCCAAGGCCTCCAATGCCCTCCATGGGAAGATGCTGGAAAAATTGGGGGCCACCAAGATCATCTATCCGGAACGGGACATGGGCCGCCGGGTGGGCCACAACTTGGCCTATACCAACATCTTGGATTTCGTGGAACTCTCTGACAACATCTGCCTCATGGAAGTGAACCTGACCCGGAAGGTGGTGGGGAAGAGCTTGGCAGAACTGGATGTGCGGAAGAAATACCAGGTGAATGTGGTGGCCATCAAGCATGCGGACGGTACCACGGAAATGACCTTGGAACCCACCAAGCCCCTCCTGGAAGGGGATCTGCTGGTGGTCATCGGCAGCCGGAAAAGCGTGGAAGCCCTGGAGGACGGCATATGATCAGTACCCTGACATCGTTGAAGAATGATCTGGTGAAGCGGGCAGCTTCCCTGAAAATGAAAAAATACCGCCAGAAGGAGGGCCTGTTCCTGCTGGAAGGGAAACGGGCAGTGGAAGAAGCCCTTGCTTCCCGCTGGACCCTCCGGGCCCTCTTCTTTACCCGGCTGCCAGAAGGCTGGGAACGCCGGGCGGAAGAAAGCGCTCTGCCCTGGTATGAAGTGCCCTTGCCGGTGCTCCAGAAGATCACAGCTACGGAAGACCCCCAGAGCGTGGCGGCCCTGGTGGAAATCCGCCAGGAAAATCTGGACAGCTTTGCCCCGGAGCGGGGGCTTGTGCTGGTGCTGGACCAGATCCGGGACCCGGGGAACCTGGGGACCCTGATCCGCACCGCCGACGCCCTGGGGGCAGCTGGGGTGGTGCTGCTGGAAGATACCGCCGACCTGTACAATCCCAAAGTGGTCCGGTCCACCATGGGGTCCTTGTTCCATCTGCCGGTGTACACTGGAGTCAAGGCTGGGGAAATGGAAACCTGGTGCAGGAAAAACGGATACGCCCTATGGGCTACGGCCCTGGAAGGGGCGGAAGACGTGACGAAGCTCCAGTGGCCGGCAAAGACCGCCCTGGTATTGGGCAGTGAGGCGGAAGGGGTCTCCCCGGAGATCCTCGCCGCTGCGGACCAGAAGGTGAAGATTCTCATGGCCGGCCAGGCCGAAAGCCTGAACGTGGCCGTGGCCGGGGGAATCGTGATGTTTGAAGCGGCCCGCTCCTTTTCCAGTTGACCTCTCTGTATAAGAAGTGTATAATAGACACGAATTTTAAACCAACAGGCGATGAAAGAGACAGTACGCCTGAAGGCTGGTACAGCGATCCGGGGAGGGTGGGAGCCCGGGCAGGAGGCCTTTGGGAAGAAGATCACTCTGGAGCCGGTCATCGAACCAGCAGTAGGTGGACCCGGGTTATGATCGTTATCTCATAGAGAGTGGCAGCCAAGCTGTCATGAGGGTGGTACCACGGGCCCTTTGTCCCGTCCCTTTCGGGGGACGGGACTTATTTTTTTGGAGGTGTAGAACGGTGAGTAAAAAAGACGACAAATACGCTGCGACCCTGAATCTGCCGGAAACGGAATTCCCCATGCGGGCAGGGCTGCCCAAACGGGAACCGGATTTCCTGGATTTCTGGTATAAAAATGATATCTATGGAGAAAAGCAGAAACTCCATGCAGGCCATAAGAAATTCGTCCTCCACGACGGACCTCCCTATGCCAACGGCAAGATCCACATGGGCCATGCCCTGAACAAAGTCCTGAAGGACATCATCGTGAAATATAAATATGCCCAGGGGTACGATACCCCTTATGTCCCCGGCTGGGATACCCATGGCATGCCCATCGAACACGCCTGCCTGAAGGCCACCGGGGTGGACCGCCACAAACTGTCGCCGGTGGAACTGCGGAAAATGTGCCGGGAATATGCCCTCCAGTGGATCGATACCCAGCGGAAAGATTTCAAACGGCTGGGCGTGCTGGGTGACTGGGACCATCCCTATGTGACGCTGGATCCTCATTTTGAAGCAGAACAGATCCGGGTGTTCGGCACCATGGCCAACAAAGGCTACATCTATAAAGGCAAAAAGACTGTTTACTGGTGTCCTCACTGCGAAACGGCTCTGGCAGAAGCAGAAATCGAATATGCCGACCAGAAGACGCCGACCATTTTTGTGAAGATGCCCCTGGTGAAGGATAACGGCCTGACTCCAGAAGCAGCCAAGGGCAAAAAAGCTTATATGGTGATTTGGACCACCACCCCCTGGACCATTCCTGCCAACGTGGCTGTGGCCCTGAACCCGGATTTTGACTATGCCTGGGTGGAATACAACGGGGAAGTGCTGATCATGGCAGCGGACCTGGTGGACAAAGTGGCAGAAGAATGCGGCGTGGAATTCGGCCCTGTGCTGGGCACCACCAAAGGCCGTGCCTTCGAATATGCGGAATGTGAACATCCCTTCCCGGAATACGACCACCGGAAATCCCTGGTGGTGCTGGCGGACTATGTGGACAAGGAATCCGGTTCCGGCTGCGTCCACACGGCTCCCGGCCATGGGGATGTGGACTATCTCACCGGCCTGAAATACAAACTGCCCATCCTGTGTCCGGTGGACCAGAAGGGCTGTTTCACTGCGGAAGCAGGGGAACTGCTCCAAGGCAAATTCGTCTTTGACAGCAACGGCCTGGTGATCAAACATCTGGCAGAACAGAACGTGCTCCTGGGCAAGAAGAACATCCATCACCAGTACGCCCACTGCTGGCGCTGCAAGAACCCCATCATCTTCCGGGCTTCCGAGCAGTGGTTCGCCTCTGTGGATGGGTTCCGGGATGAAGCCCTGAAAGCCATCGCCGAAGACGTCCAGTGGATCCCCAGCTGGGGCGAATCCCGGATCCACAACATGGTGGCCGACCGGCATGACTGGTGCATTTCCCGGCAGAGAGTCTGGGGCGTACCCATCCCCATCTTCTACTGTGAAGACTGCGGGGAACCTCTGATCAACGAAGAGACGGTGGAAAAGATCGCCACCATTTTCGATAAAGAAGGCAGCGATGCCTGGTGGAACCACACTGCCGAAGAACTGCTGCCGGAAGGGACCAAATGCCCCAAATGCGGGTGCACCCACTTCCGGAAGGAAAAGGACATCATGGACGTATGGTTCGACAGCGGCTCCTCCCACATGGGGGTGTGCAAGCGCCGTCCGGAACTGCATTGGCCGGCAGATATGTACCTGGAAGGCAGCGATCAGCACAGAGGCTGGTTCCAGAGCTCCCTTCTGACCAGTGTGGCCGTCACCGGCAAGGCTCCTTACCGGAGTGTACTGACCCACGGCTACGTGCTGGATGGGGAAGGCCGGAAGATGTCCAAATCCCTGGGGAATGTAGTAGTGCCTCAGGAAGTCATCGACCAGTATGGGGCCGATATCGTCCGGCTGTGGGCGGCTTCTTCTGACTACAAGCAGGATGTGCGGATCTCTCCGGTGATCCTGAAGCAGCTGGCAGAAGCCTACCGGAAAGTCCGGAACACCATCCGGTACATCCTGGGGAACACCCATGATTTCGATTACGAAACAGAAAAGGTGCCTTTTGCAGAAATGGAAGAACTGGATCAATGGGCCCTCATGCGCTTCGAAGCCCTGAAGAAGGAAGTCACCGAAGCTTATGAGACCTATGACTTCCATGTGCTGTTCCATGCCATCCACGATTTCTGCACTGTGGATATGAGCTCCTTCTATCTGGACATCATCAAAGACCGTCTGTACACCAGCCGGAAGGACAGCAAGGCCCGCCGGTCCGCTCAGACTGCCATGACCCAGATCCTCCGGGAACTGATGGTGATGCTGATGCCCGTCCTGAGCTTCACCATGGAAGAAGTGTACCAATACATGAACAAGCCGGCAGATGCGCCCAAGAGCGTGCAGATGCTGTCTTGGCCCCAGGCCCATCCGGAATATGTGAAAGAAGACCTGAAGGCCAAATGGGATGCCTTCATCGCCATCCGGGGCGAAATCACCAAGGTGCTGGAAGGAGCCCGGCGGGCTAAGACCATCGGCCATTCTCTGGACGCTAAGGTGGAACTGTATGCCACCGGGGATGCCCTGGCGGAACTGAAGGCCGTGGAAAAGGATCTGCCCACCCTCTTGATCGTGTCCCAGGCAGTGGTCCACGAAGGGCTCACCGATGCTGGAGAAGCCACCGGGCGGGACGACTTGAAAGTGGTGGTGGAAGCCGCCGAAGGGCAGAAGTGCGAACGGTGCTGGTGCTACAGCAAGACTGTGGGCCAGGATCCCAACCATCCCACCCTTTGCGCCAAGTGCTGCGAGGCGGTGGACTGAGCCGCTGAGCGGCTTAGTCTGGAGTCCGGAGTCTGAAGTCGGAAGCCAAAGGTAAAATTTGCAGGCAAATTCTTTGAAGATGTAAAGCGGAGGTTTTATACAATCAAAAGAATCTGCCAGCCAGGCAGATTCTGTCCAAAGGCTTCTGACTCCAGACTTCCGACTTCTGACTGATTTCTGCTGCTAGGCTGCAGAAATCAAGGGATTGTCATCTTGACAATCCCTTTCCTTCCGATTACAATATACGTAACGGAGGTATAGTACCATGGAACATCTGAAGACAGTGCGGGATAAAGACTGCAAGGATTATCAGGACCTGATCACCCGTCTGAACCGGATCGAGGGCCAGGTGCGGGGAGTGAAAAAAATGCTGGAGGAGGACCGGTACTGTGTGGACATCCTGACCCAGGTCAGTGCCATCACCAACGGCCTCAATGCCTTCAATAAAAAGCTCCTGGCCAACCACATCAAAAGCTGTGTGGTGAACGATATCCGGGCGGGGGATGATTCTGTAGTGGATGAGCTGTGCGAAACCCTGCAGAAACTGATGAAATGAAAAAAGGTTGGATTGCCTGTAGACTTTGAAGGAGGAAATTACAATGGAAAAAGAACTGAAAGTCAATGGAATGATGTGCGTCAACTGCCAGAAACACGTCCATGATGCCTTGGCGGCCATGGCCGATGTATCTGCCGTAGAAGTGAACCTGGAAAAAGGCACGGCCAAAGTGACTGCGGACCGGGATATACCCCAAGCTGAATTCAAGAAAGCCATCGAAGACGCGGGATATGAGCTGGCGTGAGAGCCGCGGGCTTGTTGGTGCAGACCGAAGATTCAGTTTTGCTGATCCCTGCGGATTTTCTTTTATCCTACTGTAGGAAAAGAACAAATGGCTTGAACGACCAGGCCCGCGACCGGGGGTGTGAATTCTTTCACACCCCCTTTTCCGCTTGCGCCGGCAAGGGTCTCATGATATAATGACTCCTGTTAGATTCTCTTTTTGCAACTTTGTAAGTTTGCTCACAGAAAGGATGATTTTACGTGAAAAAACAATTTTTGGCACTGGTTATGGCATTGCTGGTGTGTGTTGGATACTCCGGCGCTCTGGTACCGGCTACGGCTTATGCGGCTGACTCCATCGGCTATGTGGATTTAAATAAGGTGTTCTCCAACCATCCTGATTTCGCTTCTGCCCGGGCTGCCATGAGCCTGGAACAGCAGAAGGCCCAGAAGGAATTCCAGGAAAAGGCACCCAGCTTGGATGACAATGGCAAACGGGCTCTGGATAACACCTTGACGGAACAGATCGCCAAGAGAGAACAGGATTTGTTCGATCCCATCCGGAAAAAGATCCTGGATGCTGTCCATAAAGTGGCCAAGGAAAAAGGCATCAACACGGTGCTGAGTGCCGGTGCCGTAGTGGACGGCGGTGTGGACATCACCAATGATGTGCTGAAGGCTGTAGGAGCGAAATAAAAGGACCTGGCTTTGGCCATTGACAATTGACCATTGAGCATTGACGGGGCTGTTGCGCAGGCAACAGCCCTTTTTTTAGAAAGGAAACGATGATGAATCACAACGACGACGGCCGCAATCTGGGGGGCTTGGCCTTCCTGCCCCTTTTGGTGTTCCTGGGCCTGTACATTGGCTGCGGACTTTGTTTTACCCTCATGGGGGTCCCGAAACCTTTCAGTTTCCTGCCTCGGCACGTAGCACTTCTGGCCGGGACATTGGCGGCGTTTTATCTCTGGAAAAAAGGCCCCATTGACGAAAAACTGAAGGTCTACTGTACCGGCATGGGAGATCCCGGGGTCATGATGATCGTACTGATCTATCTTTTGGCCGGAGGATTCCAGGGAGCGGCGGCCGCCATCGGGGGCAAGACTTCTGTGGTGAACTTCTGTCTCCAGTTCATCCCGCCTTCTTTCCTGATCCCTGGGGTGTTCCTCATGTGCTGCTTCATTTCCACCGCCATCGGCACCAGCATGGGGACCATTGCAGCCATGGCGCCGGTGGCCATCGGGGTGGCCCAGGGAGCTGGGCTCAACGCAGCTGCTGTGTGCGCGGCAGTGATCTGCGGCTCTTATTTCGGGGATAACCTTTCCATGATTTCTGATACTACCATTGCAGCAGCAGAAGGGTGCGGATCCAAAATGCGGGACAAGTTCCGGATGAACTTTGCCATCGCTCTGCCGGCGGCCCTGGTGAGCCTGGTGCTGTTCTATCTGGTCAGCGGCCAGGTCCAGGGCGGCATCCAGGTGGGGGATTACGACATCTTCCAGGTACTGCCCTATGTGGTGGTCCTGGTGATGGCTCTCATGGGCATCAATGTGGCTCTGGTGCTGTTTGGGGGGATTCTTTTGACTGGGATCATCGGCCTTGCCCAGGGAACAGTGGACATCTTTACCTGGTCCAAAGGTCTGGGAGATGGGATGGCGGATATGTTTTCCATCAGCATGGTGGCCATCCTGGTTTCTGGGATCATCGGCCTGGTCCGGTACTACGGGGGCGTAGAATGGCTGGTGGCGAAGATCACCGGCTGGATCCACGGCCGGAAAGGGGCGGAATACGGCATCGGCCTCCTTTCTGGGATCCTTTCAGCGGCCATGGTGAACAACACCATCGCCATCATCGTCACTTGCCCCATTGCCAAGGTCATCGGGAAAAAGTACGATATTGCTCCCAAGCGGCTGGCCAGCCTGGTGGATATCTTTGCCTGCAGTTTTCTGTGCGTCATGCCCCACGACGGGGGGATGCTGATCGTCACTCAGCTGGCAGGCACTTCTCCCCTGGACGTGATGAAATACTGCTACTACGTATATGCCCTTCTCATCGCTGCCTGCATCACCATCCAGCTGGGGACACATGAGGGGAAATAGGGGACTGTTGACTGCTGACAAAGAAGGGGATGCCGAGATCCGGCATCCCCCTCTTGACTTTCTTAACTGTATTTGCTAGAATTACAGTATTAAAGATCCCAAGGGGATCCTTCAAGGAGGTCATTTTGATGGAATTCTTACATATTACGAAAGATAATTTTGACAAAGAGGTACTCCAAAGCAGCAAACCGATGGTAGTGGGCTTTTCCGCTCCCTGGTGCGGCTACTGCAAACGGCTGAAACCGGCACTGGGCCAGCTGGCCATGGAAATTGCCGACGAGGTTTCTTTTGGCGGCGTGAACATCGATGAAGAACGGGAATTGGCAGAACAGTACAAGATCGAGACCATCCCCAGCCTGATGCTGGTGAAGGGCGGCCAGTGCAGTGAACTGCTGGTGAACCCGCCCTCCAAAGCGGCAGTGAAGACCTGGCTCCAGGAGAAAGGGGTATTATGAGCAAAGTCTATGATATCCTGATCATCGGCGGGGGCCCTGCCGGCTATACGGCGGCTCTTTACGGAGCCCGGAGCGGTTTTTCCACAGTGGTGCTGGAAAAGCTGTCACCCGGCGGACAGATGGCCACTACCAGCGACGTGGAAAACTATCCTGGCTTTCCCGGTGTAGTGGACGGCTTCGAATTGGGAGAACGGATGCAGGAAGGGGCTGAAAAGGCCGGAGCGGAAACGATTTATGCCGATGTGACCCGTCTGGATCTTTTGGCCGATCCCAAAGTGGCAGAAACTTCCGAAGGGACTTTCCTGGGAAAAACGGTGATCTTGGCTACCGGAGCCCATCCCCGGAAATTGGGGATCCCTCAGGAAGAGGCTTTGGTGAACCGCGGCGTGGCTTACTGTGCCACCTGTGACGGCAGCTTCTATAAGGATAAAGTCGTCGTGGTCAACGGTGGCGGCAATACAGCAGTAGGGGACGCCCTGTACCTGGCCAAGCTGGCGAAAAAAGTCTATCTGGTCCACCGGCGGGATACTCTCCGGGCCACTCCCATCTATCTCCAGCGGCTGGAAGATGCCGGTGTGGAAATCATCTGGAACAGTGTAGTGACTGGGCTCCAGGCGGACAAGAAGCTCACTGCTGTGGAACTGAAAGATGTAAAGACCGGGGAAACCCGGGTACTGCCGGCGGACGGACTTTTCGTAGCCATCGGACAGCTGCCGGAGAGCAGCTTGGCTGCAGGGCAGGTGGCCGCTGATCAGGCAGGCTACATCATTGCTGGAGAAGATACGAAGACTTCCGTGCCCGGGGTGTTCGCGGCAGGGGATGTGCGGACCAAAGCAGTCCGGCAGATCATCACTGCTGCAGCTGACGGGGCGGTGGCTGTCCATTTCGCAGAAGAATACCTGAATGAAAAATAGGAGGAGGAAGGAGCAGGCTGGATGGATCCGGCCTGCTTTGTGAGCAATCATGAAAAGTGATTTTATTGTGGCTGTCCATGCGTTAGTCTATTTGTCTCATCGGGGGTGTCTGGCTTCCAGCGAGGAATTGGCGGAAAACATCTGCACCAACCCGGCGCGGGTCCGGAAAATCATGGGCAAATTGAAGAAAATGGGCATCATAACCACCCGGGAAGGCCATGTGGGAGGCTACTGTCCCTGTGATGGGTTGGAAAAAGTCACCTTGTATGAGATCGCCCAGGGCATGGGTACGGTCTTTGTGGATACCAAATGGCGCAGCGGCAATGAAGAGAACAACTGCTTCATCAGCAGCGGGATGTCTTCGGTATTCGATGCCCTGTACCGGGATCTGGACCGTCTGTGCATGGAACATCTGAAGGGGATCACCCTGGGAGATGTGACCCGGGAAATCGTGGAGACCCAGCGCAGCAGCATGAAGGAATGCCATGGGGCACTCAGCGGGGACTGCCCGGCCTGGCAGAAGGTCCAGGAAGAAGAGTCCGCTGGGGAAAAATAGGACAAGTGTGACTGATCGGTCATTTTTCTTCAGAAGTGTGCTATAATACCTGTGTTCACATAATTCTTATGGGGTGATTCTATGAAAAAATTCGGAGCTTTGTTTGCAGCAGCAGTCCTGGCTTTCAGCCTCCACGCCACACCGGCCTGGGCTGACCAGCCTTTGGACACCATCCAGATCACGGGAACGGCCAGCCGTACGGTGGATCCGGATATGGCTACGGTAAATTTTGCCTTTGAGAAGCAGGGAGCCACGCGGGAGGAAGTCCGGGAAGCCGGGGCCCAGGCCAGCCAGAAATTCATCCATACCATGCTGGCCCAGGGAGTGGCTCGAGACGATATTGCCACCATCAGCTACAATGTGGCTCCTCGGTATGAATACCAGAAGAACGGCACCCAGAAACTGGCAGGCTATCAGGTGTACGGGGCCTGGGAAGTGAAGGAGAAGAACCTGGATCAGCTGGGAACTCTCATCGACAAAGGGCTGGAAAGCGCCAATCGGCTGAATGGGGTCCGGTTCGGCCTCCAGAATGAAGACCTGATCAAACGGCAGCTGCTAGGTGAGGCGGTGGAGAACGCCAGATATACCGCCCAGGCAGTGGCCAATGCAGGGGGCAGAGGCTTGGGCGTGCTCCGGCAGGCCAGCGTACCCTCTAGTTCCGTAGTGGCAGCTCAGCCCGTCCTGTTGGCTCGGATGAACAAAATGGCAGCAGAAGATGAGGCGACGCCTACCCAGTTGGCACCCAAAGCCCTGACGGTCAGCGTGCGGGTGGACACCTTATTCGCCCTGACCTTGGAGTAGGATATGGAAGGGTACAAGCAAAAACCGGCTTTTCTCCAAGGGGGAAAGCCGGTTTTACTGCAGGGAGCCATGGAATTGGAAATCGCCCAGCTGCGGGGGGCCCTGACGGGCTGCCGGAGCTTCCAATACGGGACATTCCTTTTCTGGGAAGGGAAGCTGGGAGATCAGCCAGTGGTCCTGAGCCGGACGGGCATCGGGGCAGCCGCTGCAGCAGCGGCGACGGCTGTAGGGTGCGCGGTTTTCCAACCGTCGCTGGTGCTGAACCAGGGGACGGCGGGAGGCTACCCGGAAGATCTCCATCCCTTCGATCTGGTAGTGGGAGAACGTTGGTTCAATGCCAATGCCCTGTTCCAGTCCCGGTATGGGAAGGACTATTACTTGGATCTGGAGGCCCTGGAAGGGGAAAGCAAAGAAAGCGGGTTCACCGGAGAACGGCCTTTTTACCATCGGTGCAGTGAGGCAGCTGTTCGGTGGCTGGATCAGATGACCGGAAAATATACCCAGGGACAGGTCTTGTTGGGGACCATTGCTTCGGCAGACCGGTGGAACGACTGCCCGGATACCATCCGGCAGCTGGAAACAGCTACAGGAGCCCTATGCGAAGAGATGGAAACAGCGGCAGCCGGGGAAACGGCAGTTCGTTTCGGCGTCCCCTTCGGAGCCGTGCGGGTGATCTCCAATAACAACCGGACCGGGGAACCTTTCAACCCAGAAACCGCCCGGGCAGTACAGGAGTGGATTGTGAGAGCAGTGAAGAGTGCAGAGTGAAGAGCAGGGGTTGCGGGCTGTGAGCTTGGCCGTTGAATCCGTTTGTTCCTTTTTTACAGGACCCTAAGAGAAAACCATTGGGATGGAAAAAAGGCTGAGGGGACTGCATCCACAAGCTCGCGACTCTTGGCCCGCGACCCTCGACAAAAAAAGCTGCCGCACTGGGCGGCAGCTTTTTTCAATTACTCTCCGAACTTCTTCCCGGTGAGCATTTCGTAGGCTTCTTTATATTTGGCAATGGTCTTGTCGATTACATCCTGGGGCAGCAGATAGTCGCTGTCCGGGTTGGCTTTCAGCCAGTCACGGACGAACTGCTTGTCGTAAGAAGGCTGGGTCTTGCCGGCTTCATAGCCTTCCAGAGGCCAGAAACGGGAGCTGTCCGGAGTGAGCATTTCGTCTCCCAGGACTACTTCGCCTTTTTCGTTCAATCCGAATTCGAATTTGGTATCTGCGATGATGATGCCTCTCTGGTAAGCATAATCAGCACATTTCTTATAGAGGGCGATGGTAGCATCCTTGATGGCCTTGGTGTATTCCGCACCCTTTCCCGGGAAGATCTTTTCCAGGTAAGTGACGCACTGTTCTTCGGTGATGTTTTCATCGTGGTCGCCCAGTTCTGCTTTGGTGCTGGGGGTGAAGAGAGGTTCAGGGAGTTTCTGGCATTCTTTCAGCCCTTCCGGCATCTTGATGCCGCAGACCGTGCCGTTTTCTTTGTAGGATTCCCAGCCGCTTCCGGTGATGTATCCCCGGACGATGCATTCCACCGGGATCATGTTCAGCTTCCGGCATTTCATGCTCTTGCCGGCGAATTCCGGAGTCTGGAAGAATTCAGGCATATCCGCAGGATCCACACTGATCATATGGTTGGGGATGATGTCTTTGGTATAGTCGAACCAGAATTTGGACATCTGGGTCAGGACGGCCCCTTTGTCGGTAATGGTGTTTTTCAGAATGTGGTCGAACGCGGAGATCCGGTCGGAAGCCACCATGATCAGGCTGTCGCCCAGATCGTAGATTTCACGAACTTTCCCAGATTTAACGGGTTTGTATTCCTGCATGATCCATCCTCCTTGAAAATAAACAGTAAAAATCTGTACTCCTATCATATCACAGGATGGGATTTAAGTCGAATAATTTTATCGTTATGTGGGAGAATGTTTGTTTCATATGATACGGAATGGGGAATGGGTCTGCAGCGGTTTCAGACACGGCCCCAAGGGGCCTTGAGACATCAGACGTCAGCTTTGTCGGGATTGGATGCAGGTCCGTTCTGCTTATTGCGGACAAGCTGATGTCTGACATCTGAAAGGCCCGTAAGGGCCGGTCTGACCTCTTCCTTGGTGTTCGAAGGCAAATAAGGGAGCACTTGGTCTCCCTTTGCGCGAAACGTTTCCCCATTCCACCCTCCGCGGAAAATCGTGAAATTCTCGTGGATTCTGTCAGTAACATTGAAGCCGATGGAAATTTATCGTATAATAAACTGTAAACTCCTGTATAAACAAATCCCGGAGTCCCTGAAAAAGAAAGGATGTTAGCTTATGCGTATCGTTATGACAATTGTAGGTGTGGACAGAGTGGGCATCATTGCCAAGGCGAGCACCCTGCTGGCTGAAAACAATGTGAATATCTTGAACATCAACCAGAACATCGATGACGGCTTCTTCAACATGGTCCTGATCGGCGACTTGGACAACGCAAAGGTTTCTGTAGAAACCCTGAAGGAAAAGGCCACGGCCCTGGGCAAGGAACTGGGTGTGGAGATCCGGGTCCAGAGCGAACAGATCTTTACGGCCATGCACCGGATCTAAGGAGGCCCATCCATGTTCTACGAAATCAAAGATGTACTGGAAACCACCCGGATGATCACCCAGAACAACCTGGATGTGCGGACCATCACCATGGGCATCAGCCTCCGGGACTGTGCAGATCCGGATGTGAAGGTCTGCGCCCGGAAGATCTATGATAAGATTACGGACAAAGCCCGGAACCTGGTGAAGGTGGGAGAAGAGCTGGAAGCGGAGCTGGGAGTGCCCATCATCCACAAACGGATCTCCGTGACTCCCATTTCTCTGGTGGGGGAATCCTGTCAGACTGACAGCTACGTACCCCTGGCTAAGGCCTTGGATGACGCAGCCAAAGCGGTGGGGGTCAACTTCATCGGAGGTTTCAGCGCCCTGGTGGAAAAGGGCTATACCCACGGCGATCGGACTTTGATCAAATCCATCCCGGAAGCCCTTGCCACCACGGACATCGTCTGCTCTTCCGTGGCCATCGGCTCCACCAAGGCCGGCATCAATATGGACGCCGTCCGGGAAATGGGCCAGGTGGTGAAGGAAACTGCCCGTCTCACGGCAGATCAGGATGCCCTGGGCTGTGCCAAACTGGTGATCTTCTGCAACCCGGTCCAGGACAACCCGTTCATGGCCGGCGCTTTCCACGGGGTCACGGAACCGGAAACGGTCATCAATGTAGGGGTATCCGGGCCCGGTGTGGTGAAACATGCCCTGGAAGCGGTCCGGGGAGAAGATATCGGTGTGGTGGCGGAAACCATCAAGAAAACTGCCTTCAAAATCACCCGGGTGGGCCAATTGGTGGCCCAGGAAGCGGCCAAACGGCTGGATACCCAGTTCGGGATCATCGATCTTTCCCTGGCGCCCACTCCGGCGGTAGGGGATTCCGTGGCCCATATCCTGGAAGAGATCGGCCTGGAATCCTGCGGCTGCCCGGGCACTACGGCGGCCCTGGCCATGCTCAATGATGCGGTGAAAAAGGGCGGTCTCATGGCTTCCAGCTATGTGGGCGGTCTGAGCGGCGCCTTCATCCCTGTTTCTGAAGATGCAGGCATGATCGCTGCTGTGGAAAAAGGGTCTCTGACCATTGAGAAACTGGAAGCCATGACCTGCGTCTGCTCTGTGGGCCTGGATATGATCGCAGTGCCGGGGGACACCACGGCAGAGACCATTTCTGCGGTCATCGCCGACGAAGCGGCAGTGGGGATGATCAACAACAAGACCACCGCCGTCCGGCTGATCCCTGTACCCGGCAAAAAGGTGGGGGACAAGGTGGAATTCGGCGGGCTCCTGGGCTATGCTCCCATCATTGCCGTGAACTCCTTCAAACCCGATGTGTTCATCCATCGGGGCGGACGGATTCCGGCACCGGTACGGAGCCTGACCAACTGATGCGGAAGAAAGAAAGGGTGCAGGCCATCCTCAAAGGACTGGAGGAAACCTATCGGGGACAGGGGACGGCACTCCATTACGGGTCGCCTTTTGAACTGCTGGTGGCTGTGGTCCTTTCGGCCCAGTGCACCGATGAACGGGTGAATAAAGTGACGGCCCGGCTGTTTCCGGAATTCAATACACCGGAAAAGCTGGGTGCCCTGACCCAGGAACAGCTGGAGGAAAAGATCCGGGACTGCGGCCTGTTCCGTTCCAAGGCCCGGAACCTCCTGGGTCTTTGCCGGAAACTGGTGGAAGAGTTCCACTCGGAAGTGCCTCAGGATATGAAAAGCCTCCTGAGTCTCCCCGGGGTGGGGCGGAAAACGGCGGACGTGATGCTCAGCGTGGCCTTTGGCCAGCCGGCCATCGCCGTGGATACCCATGTGTTCCGGGTGGCCCACCGGCTGGGGCTTTCGGATGGGAATGATCCCCTGGCTGTGGAACAGGACTTGATGAAGCTGATCCCGCGGTCCCAGTGGGGGGAAGCCCACCACTGGTTCATCTGGCATGGACGGAAAATCTGCAAGGCCCGGAAACCGGAGTGCAGTGCCTGTCCGGTGGTGGACTTTTGTCCTTCCCGGATCCTGGAATGAGGGCCTGATCACAGCAAACAATCTGAAGTAAGGTGACGAACAATGCCGAATGTCTATGACGCAATAGAAAATTTTTACACCAATGACAGCGGCTGGGAAATGGTGCTGCCTCAGGAAGACGTGGAAGCGTACTTCCGGCACCTGGGGTGGCATGGTGTGGATGACCCGGCCATGCAGCATCAGTGGGATCAGCTGGTGATGCTGTGCATCTACATAGAGAACGCAGAAATGACCCTGGACGAAATGACAGAAGACGACATTGTGGATCTGGTTTCCTGGTGCGGACGGAATGTGGTAGATTTCCAGGTTTCCTATGCTTCGGTACGGGATTTCTTGGATACCTTGGGCAGTTTTTTCGTGTTTCTGAAGCAGCAGGGGAAACTGTCCAGTTCCCTGGCTCCTTATCTGGCCCGGGAACAGCTGCTCCGGGATGACGGGACCTTGGCCATCATCGACGAAAACGGGGAGTACCTGCCTGGGGAAGAAGCCAGGGAAGAAAGGAGCGCCCCGCCGCCGGAAGGCAGGGTGTTCCTGAATGCAGGGGAAGCCCTCCATGGTGTGATGGAAGAGATCCATCAGTTTTTCCAGAAGGATGAATTCAACCTGGATTTTGAACGTTCCGTCACTTTGTATGAAACAGCCCTGAGGACCCTGGACCTGGAAAACGATGGAATGGATGCCTTCTGGCGAGGTTACTGGGATTATTTCCTCTTCGATTACCACCTGATCGAAGGCGATCTGACCCCCTTGGAATATTTCCGGAAAAACGGGCACAGCGCCTATCCCCAGCTGGTGAATGAACTGTGCATGGGCTTCCTGTCCATTTTCACCATCGAGGAGGCAGTGGATGAGTATCGGTATGTCTGCCGGGATTTCCTTACAGGGGAACCCTATTACTTGAGCTTCTCTCTGGAGGGAGAGGCGCCGCTGGAGGACCGGGTCATGATGGGCCATGTGTTCTACAACCGGAGCATGGGGATGAATTATCTCCAAAGCTACAACTTGAAGCCTCTGGCCAGGAAACGGCTCCTGGAAGTGCTGGCAGAATGCCGGGACTGGTACGATATCCAGCTCCCCGGTGCGGATTGGTCGGAATTCCTTTCCCGCCATGCCATGGTCTGCCGCCAGGTGCTGAGGCTCATGGGGAAAAATCCCGCTGGCTGCCGGTTCCCCTATGCAACGAAGCAGCTGGACTATCTGCCGGTTGCCCTTCCGGAGGAACTTTCTCCGGTGGAAAAACTCATCCAGGAAATCCTCCTGGTCAGTGGACGCAGCGAGTATGACATCCGGCTCATCCGCCACATGTGGGCGGACTTCCAGAAAAGGGAGCCGTATACGGGAGCCTATGAACCCCAGGTGTGGGCGGCGGCCCTGGTGGAAAACTTCCTGGAGATCAATGAGAAACGGGCGGCCCAGAAGAAGCCTTTCTATCTGGAAACCTTTGGGATCCCTCACCGGGATCTGACCCGGGCCTATATGGAAATCCGGAACCAGCTGAAACTGGAACCCTCGGATCCCCGTTACTTGGATGAAATGGGGTTCCTGATGCTGTTTTCTAAATTTGTGTAGGAGTAAGTTATGATCTGTAAGCATTGCGGATTGGAATATCCGGACGATATGGAAGCCTGTCCGGGCTGCGGTACGCCCAATGAAGACGTGGAAGCCCAGGTGATGAGCGAGGAAGAAAGGGATGCTTTTGAAGGGGTGACTATTGAGACCGGCCGGGAAGGCCCCCGAGATGGGGACTGGAGGGTCTACGACCGGGAAGATCTGCGCCGTCAGCAGGAAAAAGAGGCCAAAAAGGCCAAGTGGCGGGGTATCTGGGAATTGGTGAAGATGAATGCCCGGCTGGTGCTGGTGGCGGCCGCTCTGCTCCTGGGGGTGGTATTCCTGCTGCCCACCCTCTTGGGCTTTGCTTTGGTGGGTGTAGGAGCCATCTTGGTATGGACATTTTTTCGTAATTTTTTCATCAGATGGTAAACAGCCAATTTTCAGAAAACTGGAGGCTTCCCTTTGCGCTATAATTAGTGTATAATCAAGTCCATAAGAAAACCCTGATTGCAATTTGCCTGAACCAATCAGTGTGGCGGCAGGAGGGGAAACGCCCCCGGAGTGCTGCTGTATGGATGCAATACTGTTTGTTTCTAATTCAATTTTAGAAGGGATGGTTTTGTTATGCGTGAAGTTGTCATTGCAAGTGCTGTAAGAACGGCTATCGGGAAATTTGGCGGAAGCCTGACCCCGCTCTCTGCTCCTCAGATGGGTGCCGTAGTCATCAAGGAAGCCCTGGATCGGGCTGCTTTGAAGCCGGAACAGGTGGACGAAGTCATCATGGGGAACGTGCTGCAGGCAGGCCTGGGCCAAAACCCTGCAAGACAAGCTGCCATCTTTGCCGGACTGCCGGTGGAAGTCCCTGCTTTTACGGTCAATAAAGTCTGCGGTTCCGGGCTGAAATGCGTGGAACTGGCTGCCCAGTCCATCCTGGCCGGCGACAATGACATCGTAGTAGCCGGCGGCATGGAAAGCATGTCCAATGCACCTTTCACGGTCCCTGGGAAAGCCCGTTGGGGCCTGAAGATGGGTGACCAGAAAATGGTGGACGTGATGATCCGGGACGGCCTGTGGGATGCTTTTAATGATTACCACATGGGCATCACTTCTGAAAACGTCGCTGAAAAATTCGGCGTCACCCGGGAAGACCAGGATGAAGTGGCCTGCCGTTCTCAGCAGAGAGCCATCGAAGCCATCAAGAACGGTGCTTTCAAAGAAGAAATCGTCCCTGTGACCATTAAAACGAAAAAAGGCGAAAAAGTCTTCGATACCGATGAATTCCCCAAAGAAGGGACCACTATGGAAGTGCTGGCCAAACTGCGCCCAGCCTTCAAGAAAGGCGGCACTGTCACCGCCGGCAACGCTTCCGGCCTGAACGATGGCGCTGCTGCTCTGGTAATCATGAGCGCTGACAAAGCCAAAGAACTGGGGATCAAACCTATGGCCAAGATCGTATCCTATGCTTCTGCCGGTGTGGATCCTGCCATCATGGGGATCGGACCCATCCCTGCCAGCCGGAAGGCCCTGGCCAAAGCCGGACTGGAAGTGAAGGACATGGATCTGGTGGAAGCCAACGAAGCTTTCGCTGCCCAGACTGTGGAAGTGGGCCGGGAACTGCAGCTGGATTGGGCCAAGACCAACGTGAACGGCGGGGCCATCGCCCTGGGCCATCCCATCGGTGCTTCCGGTGCCCGGATCCTGGTCACCCTGCTGTATGCCCTGAAACACAGAGACAAGAAACGCGGCCTGGCTACCCTCTGCATCGGCGGCGGCATGGGAACGGCTGCTGTTGTGGAAATGCTCTAAGCAATCCAGGGAGCACTGCTTCCTGAAGCGGGGTTCCCTCTAAAAAATATCCTTACAAAAAGGAAAAAAAGAGGAAAGAGGTACATCACTATGGATTTTAACCTGACTGAAGACCAACAGATGATCAAAGATATGGCTGCGGAATTTGCTGAAAAATTCCTGGCTCCCACGGTAGAAGAAAGAGATAAAGCCCATATCTGGGATCGGAAACTGATCGATAAGATGGGTGAAGCTGGGTTCTGCGGCATCTGCTTCCCGGAAGAATACGGCGGCATGGGCCTGGATGTCCTGAGCTACATCTTGGCTGTAGAAGAAATGTCCAAAGTAGATGATGGTACTGGTATCACCCTCAGCGCCAACGTTTCTCTGTGCGCTACCCCGATTTACATGTTCGGGACGGAAGAACAGAAACAGAAATACCTGGCTCCCATTGCTGAAGGGACCCATGTAGGGGCATTCGGCCTGACCGAACCTTCTGCCGGGACCGATGCTTCCGCTCAGCAGACCACAGCTGTCCTGAAGGGTGACAAATACATCCTGAACGGCTCCAAGATCTTCATCACCAACGGCAAGGAAGCTGATACCTATGTGGTATTCGCCATGACCGACAAGAGCCAGGGCGTACACGGGATTTCCGCTTTCATCCTGGAAAAAGGCATGCCCGGTTTCCGTTTCGGCAAAGTGGAAGACAAGATGGGCGGCCATACCTCCATCACCGCAGAACTGATCTTTGAAGACTGCGAAGTCCCCAAAGAAAACCTGCTGGGCAAAGAAGGAGAAGGCTTCAAGATTGCCATGGAAACCCTGGATGGCGGCCGTATCGGTGTAGCTGCTCAGGCTCTGGGCATTGCAGAAGGCGCTCTGGCTGCCACTGTGAAATATTCCAAGGAACGGGAACAGTTCGGCCGTCCTATTTCTAAATTCCAGGCTCTGCAGTTCATGATGGCCGATATGGCTACCAAGATCGAAGCTGCCCGGTATCTGGTATACCATGCTGCTATGCTGAAGAACGAAGGGAAACCTTATTCCGAAGCCGCTGCCATGGCTAAATGCTTCGCTTCCGATGTGGCCATGGAAGTGACTACCGATGCGGTACAGATCTTCGGCGGCTATGGCTACACTGTGGATTATCCGGCAGAACGGTACATGCGGAATGCCAAGATCACCCAGATCTACGAAGGCACCAACCAGGTTATGCGGATCGTAACCTCTCGTGCTCTGCTGAAGGACAAGAAAAAATAATTTCTTTCGATAAGGAAGAAGGAACGAGGGGGGCTGGTGTTGTGCCAGCCCTTCCTTTACCCAGGGACTTTTCTCCGGAAAAGTTCCTGGATTTTTAGAGATTTCTAAATTCATTGTAAAGGAGATTTTTTCTTATGGAACTGAAGAAAGTCATGGTTATCGGCGCCGGTCAGATGGGCAGCGGGATCGCTCAGGTCATGGCGGCCCATGGTGTGGAAGTGACCCTGCGGGACATCAAACAAGAATTTGTCGACCGGGGACTGGGGAACATCGAAAAGAACCTGGCCCACAGTGTGGCTAAAGGCCGGATCACGGAAGAAGACAAGAAGGCTACCCTGGCACGGATCCACGGCGTGGTGGAACTGACTCCGGAAAACTGCGATGTGCACCTGGCCATTGAAGCGGCTACGGAAAACATCAAGATCAAACAAGGGATCTTCAAGGAATTGGATGAAAAGATGCCGAAAGATGCCATCATCGCCAGCAATACTTCTTCTGTTTCTATCACCATGCTGGCTGCCGGGACTTCCCGTCCGGACAAATTCATCGGCATGCATTTCTTCAACCCGGCTCCTGTGATGAAGCTGGTGGAGGTGACCAAGGGCCTGGGGACTTCCGAAGATACCTTCAATAAAGTCTATGAACTGGCCAAAGCACTGGATAAGAACCCAGTGAAAGTCAACGATGCTCCTGGTTTCGTAGGCAACCGGATCATGATCCCCATGATCAACGAAGCCATCTTCACCCTGAGTGAAGGGGTTGCCAGTGCCGAAGATATCGATGCCGTGGCCAAACTGGGCTTCAACCATCCCATGGGGCCTCTGGCACTGTCCGACCTGATCGGCAACGATACGGTACTGGCCATTATGGAAGTGCTGTACAAGGGCTTCGGCGATCCCAAGTACCGTCCGGCTCCTCTCCTGCGGAAAATGGTGGAAGCTGGATACCTGGGCCGGAAGACCGGCAAGGGCTTCTACGAATATAACAAGAAATAATCTGAATAGGGGTGTCACCCATGTACGAATATAAAAATTTGTTGGTGGAAATTGCAGATGACGGTGTGACTACAGTATCTGTCAACCGTCCGAAATTCCTGAATGCCCTGGATACCGCCACCCTGCAGGAAATGAAAGACTGCTTCAATCGCTTGGCAACGGATCCGGAGGTCAAAGCAGTGATCATCCGGGGTGCCGGCGAAAAGGCTTTCGTAGCCGGTGCGGATCTGAAAGCCATGAGCACCATGACAGCAGTGGAAGGGAGAGACTTCTCCAACCTGGGCCATGAAGTGTTCGATGCCATTGAAAAGCTGCCGGTGGTTGCGGTGGCTGCCGTCAACGGCTATGCCTTAGGGGGCGGCTGTGAACTGGCTCTGGCCTGCGATTTCCGGTTTGCTTCTACTACGGCCAAATTTGGCCAGCCGGAAGTGAACTATGGGATCATCCCTGGATTCGGCGGCTCCCAGCGCCTGTCCCGTCTGATCGGGAAGGGCTATGCCAAGGAAATGATCTATACCGGTGCCATGGTGGATGCCCAGGAAGCTTTCCGGATCGGCCTGGTGAACCGGGTGGTGGAACCGGATCAGCTGATCCCTGCCTGCGAAGAAATCTGCCGGAAGATCATGAAAAAAGCACCCATTGCCATTGCCAGCGCGAAGGATGCCATCAACCGGGGCGCAAGCATGGATCTGGAATCCAGCCTCAGCTACGAAGCCCAGGTGTTCGGGACCTGTTTCGCTACACTGGACCAGAAGGAAGGCATGAAGGCGTTCCTGGAAAAACGGAAACCGGTGTTTTTGAACAAATAAGGGCTGCTGCGCAGCCAGTCAGCGGTCAGCTGTCAACGGTCAGCGGCCCAAGGAAAGAACCCGCCTCAACAGACGGGTTCTTTTTACTATGAGGAAATAAGATGAAAAAACTTTGGCTTTGTATTTTTTGCATCCTCTTGACGGCCGTTGTGGGGATGGTGCTGCGGCCCCTTTTTCCAGAGGAACCGGGGGCGGGACAGCCGGCGGAATTGGAACCTATCGCCGAAAGGATCGCCGCCATGACCCCTGAGGAAAAAGCCGGACAGCTGATGCTGGTGGGGATGGACGGCGTTTCTCCCTCCACTTCTTTCCAGCAGGAGATGAAGGATCATCCCTACGGGGGTGTGATCCTTTTTGACCGGAACATGGAAAGCCCCGCCCAGGTGAAAGAATTGAACAGGCGTCTCCAGGCTTTGGCCGGCAAGATGCCTCTGTTCATCGGCCTGGACGAAGAGGGAGGTCAAGTGGCCCGGATGAAGGACAGCCTGCCGGCCCCACCTTCCCAGGCTTCCATCGGGGCTGCCGGGAAACCGGAAGAAGCCCGGAAATGGGCGGCAAAAACCGGTAAAGCCCTGAAGCAGCTGGGATTCAACCTGAACCTGGCCCCGGTGGCGGATGTGGGCAGCGGTGCCGGCCGCAGCTACAGCAGCCATCCAGCCACTGCCGCCAGCTTCGTGGAACAGGCTCTGGCGGGATACCAGGAGGTCCGCCTGATGGCCTGCCTCAAGCACTTCCCCGGGCTGGGGAAAGGACAGGAAGACACCCACAAGGGCAGGGTCACGGTCTCCGCCAGCCGGGAAACCCTGGAGCGGGAAGACCTGATGCCCTTCCGCCGGGCCCTGGAAAAATATCCCGATCCTCGGTTCGCCATCATGGTGACCCATGTGGATTATCCGGCCCTGGATCCGGAATGGCCTGCCTCTTTGTCCCAAAGCATCATGGGAGACCTGCTCCGGAAGCGGCTCCATTTTGACGGGCTCATCCTGACCGACGATCTGACTATGGGGGCCATTGCGGGCAGCTGGCCCCTGGAAGAAGCGGCGGTCCGGGCTCTGTTGTCCGGGGCGGACTTGGTGATGGTGTGCCACGATCCGGAACAGATCCGCCAGGTCCACGCAGCTATAGCCCGGGCCATCCAGGCAGGGAAGCTGCCCCAGGATCAGGTAGATACATCTTTGTACCGGATCCTCAAGGCAAAAGGAACCCTGTAATCCAGTAAAATATGGTATACTGGGCACAGTACAGTAAAGAAATAGGAGGTTTTTTACGATGCATGAACCTTACAGCAGAAAAGATCCCGCCTGGGCGCGGATGGATGATACAGAGCGGAAAGAAGTCATGGCCTACGGAGAACGCTACAAGGCGTTCCTGGACAGGGCACGAACTGAACGGCTGGCAGTGCGGGAGATCCTGGCACAGGCAGAGAAGGCTGGCTTCCGGCCCCTGTATGACTGTAAAGAATTGAAGCCCGGGGACAAAGTTTACTGGAACCAGAAGGGCAAAGCCTGCATCCTGGCCGTCATCGGGGAAGAACCCGTCCACGAAGGGCTGAAGATCGTGGGCTCCCATATCGATTCTCCCCGGCTGGATCTGAAGGGAAACCCAGTCCATGAACAGGACGGGGTGGTGTATTTCCGCACCCACTACTACGGGGGCATCAAAAAGTACCAATGGCCCTGCATCCCCTTGGCCCTGGCTGGGGTCATCCATACCAAAGAGGGAAAGACCATCGAAGTGAACATCGGCATGGACGAAAAGGATCCGGTATTCTACATTACGGATCTATTGATCCACATGGCCCAGGACCAGATGAAGAAGACCTTGGCGGAAGGAGTCACCGGGGAGCAGCTCCAGGCGGTGATCGGCACCCATACAGAAAAGGACAAGAAGGTGAAGGATGCCCTGCTGGAGCTTTTGGAACAGACCTATGGGGTGGAAGAAGAGGACTTCACCACGGCGGAACTGGAATTGGTCCCGGCTATGAAAAGCAGGGATGTGGGCTTTGACCGTTCCTTGATCGCCGGCTACGGCCAGGATGACCGGGTGTGCTCCTATGCTAACTTGGAAGCCATCCTGGAAGCCGCTCCCGGCCGGAAGACCCAGGCGGCCCTCTTTACGGATAAGGAAGAAATCGGTTCCTACGGGAATACAGGGATGCAGTCTTCTTACTTCGTCAAATTCGTCATGAAGCTCCTGGCTCTCCAGGATCGGGGCACGCTGCTGGACTTTTATGAAACCATGGAAGACAGCGAGATGCTTTCCGGGGATGTGAACAGCTGCCTGGATCCCATGTTCCCGGAAGTGACAGAGAAGGACAATGCGGCCCTTCTAGGGTACGGGGTCGCCCTGACCAAATACACCGGGGCCCGGGGCAAGGCTGGCAGCAACGATGCCAACAGCGAATTCATCCAGAAAATCCGGACCATCTTCAATGCAGCCGGAGTGGCCTGGCAGATCGGGGAACTGGGGAAGGTGGACCAGGGAGGCGGCGGCACCATCGCCTTCATGCTGGCGGACTGGGGCTGCGAAGTGGTGGACTGCGGCACCGCCATGCTGAGCATGCATTCTCCCTATGACCTGTTGAGCAAAGCCGATGCCTACGAGACCTACCGGGCGTACAAAGCGTTTTTTGAGAGCAAATGAAAAAGAGGTTGTTGCACCACGTTGCGTGCAACAACCTCTTTTTCATCAATTATATTTCAGCACCGCTCCCTGTGCAGCGGAAGATACCAAGGAGGCGTACCGGGCCAGGTAGCCTTTTTTCACCTTCGGGGGAGGGCAGACCCAGTTCTCTTTCCGTTTGGCCAGCTCTTCGTCGCTGACCCGTACGTTCAGGGTCCGGTTGGGGATGTCGATGTCGATGATGTCCCCTTCTTCGATCAGGGCGATATTGCCACCTTCCCGGGCTTCCGGAGAGATATGGCCGATGCAGGCTCCCTGGGTGGCACCGGAGAAACGGCCGTCGGTCAGGAGGGCCACCGATTTGCCCAGGCCCATGCCGGTGATCACGGCAGTGGGATTCAGCATTTCCCGCATGCCAGGACCGCCCTTGGGTCCTTCATAGCGGATCACCACCACGTCACCCGGTTTGATTTTCTTGCCCACGATGGCTTCGATGGCTTCGTCTTCCGAATTGAAGACCCGGGCCGGCCCGGAGTGCTTCAGCATTTCCGGAGCCACGGCGCTTTCCTTCACCACGGAGCAGTCCCGGGCGATGTTCCCTTTCAGCACGGCGATGCCGCCGGTCTTCCGGATGGGGTCTTTCACCGTATGGATCACTTCCGGACGGAGAATCTTGGCTCCTTTGATGTTCTGGCCCACGGTCTTGCCGGTGACGGTCAGGCAGTCCTTTTCAATCAAGCCGTGTTTGGCCAGTTCGTTCATGACGGCACGGATCCCGCCGGCTTCTTCCACGTCGATCATATGGAAGGTCCCGCCAGGGCTCAGCTTGGTCAGGTAGGGGGTATGCTTGCTGATTTCATCGAACAGTTCCAGCGGCAGGTCCACCCCTGCTTCATGGGCGATGGCCGGCAGATGGAGGCAGGTATTGGTGGAGCCTCCCATGGCCATATCCACGGTAATGGCGTTCCGGAAGGCCTTGGCGGTCATGATGTCCTTGGGGCAGATATTCTTGGCCAGCATTTCCATCACCTGTTTCCCGGCTTCCTTGGCCAGGGCAATCCGGGCTCCCTGGTAGGCAGCCGGGATGGTCCCGTTGCCCGGCAGTCCCATGCCCAGCACTTCCGTCAGGGAATTCATGGTGTTGGCAGTGAAGAGGCCGGCACAGGAACCGCAGCCAGGGCAGGCACAGTGTTCGATCTCCGACAGTTCCTTTTTGCTGATGCTTCCGGCTTCGAAACGGCCGGCAGCTTCGAATACTGTGCTGACGCTGATGTCTTTTCCCTGGTAGCGGCCGGGGAGCATGGGCCCGCCGCTCACAACCACCGTAGGGATGTTCAGCCGGGCCGCCGCCATCAGCATCCCGGGGACGATCTTGTCGCAGTTGGGGATCAGCACCAGGGCGTCGAAAGCATGGCCGTTGGCCACGGCTTCGATGCTGTCCGCCACCAGTTCCCGGCTGGCCAGGGGATACTTCATCCCGTCATGGCCCATGGCGATGCCGTCGCAAATGCCGATAGCAGGGAATTCAATAGGGGTGCCGCCGTTTTCCAGCACACCATATTTTACAGCTTTGGCAATCCGGTCCAGATCCATATGGCCGGGAATGATCTCATTCTGGGCATTGCAGATCCCGATCAGGGGCTTCTTCAATTCATCTTCCGTATATCCCATAGCATAGAACAGAGAGCGGTGAGCCGCCCGGGTAGAACCTTTTTTCACTGTTGTACTTCTCATAATACTCCTCTTTTCCCTTAAAACTGGCATTGTGCCGCGATATAAGGAATAATCTAGCACGGAGTGTAACAGCTGTCAATGAAAAAAACAAATCAGTCTTTTGATACGTGGACAGTTGTACAAGGTTTAACATATAAGGTGGTCTGGCCGGTGTAGATCACGAACCCGGGTTTGGCCCCGCTGGGTTTTTTCACCAAGCGTTTTTCCGTGTAATCCACCGGCACCCGGTCGGCGCTGCGGCCCTTGCTGTAGCCGGCAGCCAGCTGGGCGGCGGCCAAGATATCTTCCGGCCGGGGCTGGGGCAGGGTGGTCTTCAAGATGACATGGGAGCCGGGGATGTTCTTGGCGTGGAACCACAGGTCGCTGCCCCTGCCCAGTTTGAAGGTCACTTCATCGTTCTGCCGGTTGTTCTTTCCAATATAAAGGAAGGTCTCCGGGGTCAGCACCACTTTGAGAGGAGTGGAACGGTTCTGGGAAGGCTGCTTCTTCCGGGGACGGGGCAGGAGCCCCAGACCGATGATCTCCTGCTTGATTTCGGCGATTTCTCCTTTGGTGGAGGCAGTCTCCAGGGATACTTCCAGGCTCTGGAGATACGTCAAGAGCTCCTGGGCTTCTGTCTGCTGCTGCTGGATCTCTCCCACCGCCCGCTTGAATTTGTTGTACCGCTTGTAATAGGCCTGGGCGTTTTCCATGGCCGTGAGTTCCGGGGCCAGGGCAATCTTCAGCTTCTTTCCGTCGTAGAGGCTTTCCAGTTCACAGGAAGTCCGGCCTTTTTCCAGGGACCAGCCGTAGGCCATCAGGGTATCCGCTATGATTTTCTGGGTCTCGGCGTTCTCCGCCCGAGCCAGGTCCTGGGCCAGGAACTTCAGCTTCTTTTCCGTCTTGGCTTCCTGGACGCCCACCAGTTTGGTCAGCTGGTCCTTTTCCGGGATCTGGACCGGGATCAAGGAAGCACTGTAGGCCTGGGCCGCCAAGAGAGACGGAAAAGTCATCCGGGTCCATTCTGGATGGGTCTGGGGAACGTAGGGTACCAGGTTCTTCATCCGGTTCCGGCTGTCGATCTGGGCTACCACGGTAGGGTCCGTCCCGTCCAAGCGCTGGCGGATCTCTTCCTGGAGCCCAGTGACGGCGCCTTCCAGCTTCCGGGCTCCTTCCAGGTCCAGCAGGTTCACCGGGCCTTCACAGCCGCTGCGCAGGACCGTTTCCTGGGCAGTGTATTTCCCGATGCCCTGGGTAGCAGCGATGAGGCCCTGTACCAGAGAAACATCCCCCTGGGCCACGGCGGCTTCCCGGATGGCATGGGGGTCCGCCTGGAGAAAATCCAGTCCTTCCTGGGCGGGAGGCAGGGCATAGGGCAGGTTGGGCAGGATCTGCCGGAACCGGCTCTGGGCCTTGCTGATGTGTCGGAGGGCATCCAGGATGATGCCTTTTTCGTCCACGAAGATGATGTTGCTGTTCTTGCCAGTGAGCTCTAGAATCAGCTTCTTGGTGATGATCTTCCGTTCGGCTCCAATCAGGTCCACATCCAGGGTCAGGATCCGGTCCAGCCCCCGCTGGGAGACTTTGGCAATCCGCCCTTCTTCCAGATGCTTCCGGAGCAGCATGCAGAAACTGGGCGGCAGGTCCGGCCGTTCCGGCAAAGTTTCCGGCAGAGTGATGAGAGGAGAATCTCCGTTCATATCCACCAGCAGGTTCACCGTCCGGTTCTGCTGGTTCACCTGCAGCAGCAGGGAAGCTCGGCTGGGCATGAAAATCTTGAAAATCTTTCCGCCGCTGAGGGCAGCTGTCAGTTCCCGGGTCAGAAGCTGCAGGGCAATTCCTTCTAAATTCATGATTTCCTCCAATATTTGCACGGTTTCGTTAAATTCGTTATAATATATTGATTAGTATAACCGTATAAGACTTTTCGGTCAAACTGTAAAGGAGAGGATATCATGAAAAAACTGGGCTTATGCACAGCAGTTTTCCTGCTGTTTTCCCGACCTGTCTTTGCTATGCTTCCCCTGACTCCCAATACCATCCAGTCGGCACAGACCTACGGAGCCGAAAGGAAAGGGGCCTCCCTGGGAGAAGTGCTGGCTCCCTGGACAGTTTACGACCGAAAGCAGATGAATCCCTATGGGTTGCGGGAGCGGGTGGTGGTCTATACCCCCTATTTGACAGCAGCGGTGGATGCCCGGCAGCGGGCCAGTGAAGGGAACACTCCTACGGTGGCCCAGGGGATGAAGGTGGCTAAGCAGTACGATGGGGTGTTGGCCTTGGGCCTCAACTTGAGCACCAGCGTGAAACTGGAACCCAAGAACCTGAAGGTGAAGCTGTACCAGGGACAGAAGGTGCTGGAACCTTATTACTGCAACTTGAACAGTGCTTCCCAGCGGGATATGGAGATCCCCAACAAACAGAGCGGGGAACTGGAAGACAACAATGTGTGGGACCTGCAGTATTTCGTCTATTTTGATTTGACCAAGGTGGATCCCAGCCGGACCATGGTCCTGGCAGCCACCGATGAATATGGGGGGACTCGGGAATTTGTCCTGAAGCTCACTGCCATGAACTGAAAAGAGGAGAGGAAAGATGGTCCAGAGCATGACCGGCTACGGCCGGGGCCAATGGGAAGAGGAAGATTTCACCTTCCAGATCGAGATCAAGACCGTGAACCATCGGTACGGAGAGGCGGCCCTGCGGCTGCCTCGGTTCCTGAATCCCCTGGAAAACCGCCTGCGCCGGAAGATCTTGGCACAGATCAGCCGGGGACACATCGATGTATTCATTACTTCTGGATATACGGGAGCGGAAGGCAGACAAGTTAAGATTGACAAAGGGCTGGCAAAAGCTTATCATGATAGTTTGAAAGAACTTGCCCACCTGCTGGGTTCTCCTGGGGAATCATTCTCTCAGGAACTGCTTTTCATCGCGGGCTGTCCTGATGTACTGCTCCCGGAAGAAGGAGCCGTAGATCTGGAAAGACTGTGGCCGGGGATCGCCCAGGCAACGGATGAAGCGTTGGCCCATCTGCTGGAAATGCGCCGGACAGAAGGCCGCCAGCTGGCAGCTGACCTGGAAAAACGCATCGCTGTCATCGAAGGGCAGCTGGAGACCATCGAAGGACGGGCACCGGAAACGGTGCTGGAATACCGGCAGAAGCTGGAACGGCAGCTCCGCCAGCTGCTCCAGGAAGCAGGGAGCGGGCCTTTGGACGAGAGCCGGGTCATCCAGGAAACAGCCATCTATGCAGACCGGGTGAATGTGACGGAGGAAATCGTCCGTCTCCACAGCCATCTCCGGCAGTTCCGCCAGCTGCTCCAGGAAGAGGCCCCTGTGGGGCGGCGGATGGATTTCCTGGTCCAGGAGATGAACCGGGAAGCCAACACCATTGCTTCCAAAGCAGGGGATGCTCCGATCATCCAGACCATCGTGGATATGAAAAGCGAAATCGAGAAGGTAAGGGAACAAATCCAGAATATACAATAAGACTAGGAGAGAAGTTATTTATGGACATCAAACTGATCAACATCGGCTTCGGCAACATTGTCTCCGCACAGCGGGTCATCACCATCATCGGCCCGGAAAGCGCTCCCATCAAGCGGATCATCCAGGATGGTCGGGACAAGGGCGTGGTCATCGATGCCACCTACGGACGGCGCACCCGGGCCGTATTGATTATGGACAGCGGCCATATCGTGCTGTCTGCCCTGCAGCCTGAAACCATTGCCAACCGGTTTGTGACCCAGGAAGCCCAGGAAGAACCGGCTGCAGAAGAGAGGGAGGAAGACGATGAATAAGCCTCAGGGGATTTTGCTGGTACTCAGCGGGCCCAGCGGTGCCGGGAAGGGGACCATCTGTGCCCGGCTCCGGGAAAAACGGGAACACATGGCCTACTCGGTATCCTGCACCACCCGCCAGCCCCGGAACGGGGAAGTGGACGGGGTGAATTATTTCTTCAAGACCCGGGATGAGTTCGAAGAGATGATCAAAAATGGAGGCCTTTTGGAACACGCTTCTGTCTATGGCAACTACTACGGGACTCCCCGGCAGTATGTGCTGGACAAACTGGCAGAAGGCCTGGACGTGATCCTGGAAATCGATCCCCAGGGCGCCCTCCAGGTGAAGAAAAGCTACCCGGACGGGGTCTTCGTGTTCATCGTTCCTCCTTCCCTGGATGAACTGTCCAAGCGGATCTACAAACGGGGCACCGATGCCGTGGACGTGATCAAACGCCGGCTCAGTGCCGCCACCAGTGAACTGGCCTACGCTTCCAAATATGATTACATCGTGGTCAATGATGAAGTGGAGAAGGCCACGGATAAAGTAAGCAAGATCATCGATGTGGAACACCTGCGGGTGGGACGCACCTATTACATTGTTGATGAAATCTGCCACAACGGCACCTGTGACTGCGCACCGGCGCAGGAGAAGTAAAGGAGAGTACTATTATGTCCATGATTGATCCTTCTATTGATTATCTGGCGGATAAAGTCGGCAGCAAGTATGCCCTGGTGATTATGGCCTCCAAGCGGGCCCGGCAGCTGGTAGACCATGCTCCTGCCCTGGTGAAGTGCGATTCCAATAAACCGGTTTCCATCGCTCTGAAGGAAATCGGCGAAGGTCTGGTGACCATTGCCACCAAAGAAGACCTGAAGGAAATGAAAAAATAACAGGAGGCAGCCGTGCTGGAAGGCAAAAAGATTGCATTGGGCGTGACAGGGGGTATTGCCGCCTATAAGGCTGTGACCCTGGTGAGCCGGTTGGTCCAGGCCGGAGCCCAGGTGCGGGTGATCATGACGGAAGCGGCCACCCATCTGGTTTCCCCGCTGCTGTTCAAGGAAATCAGCGGGAACCCGGTGGCCACGGACCTGTGGGCCGGCAATGCAGAATTCAATGTGGAACATGTGGCCATCGGCCGCTGGTGCGACCTGATGGTGGTGGCACCGGCGACGGCGGATATCATCGGGAAAATGGCCAACGGCATTGCCGATGACCTTTTATCCACCACCCTGATGGCCTGTGACAGACCCAAGATCATCTGTCCGGCTATGAATACCAATATGCTGGAAAATCCGGCAGTGGTCCGGAACCTGGCTACCCTGCGCCAGGACGGGATCACCATCATGCCCAGTGCGGCTGGGCATCTGGCCTGCGGGGTGAACGGCTCCGGGCGGCTGCCGGAACCGGAAGACATCAAGGCCTTCCTCGACGCCTTTTTGGCCAGCCGGGAAGGGGACCTGCGAGGCCTCCGGATTTTGGTGACCGCCGGGGGTACCCGGGAAGCCATCGATCCGGTCCGTTTCATCGGCAACCGGTCCAGCGGGAAAATGGGGTATGCCATTGCCCGGGACGCTGCCCGGCGGGGTGCAGAAGTCACCTTGATCTCCGGTCCGACGGCCCTTCCCGTACCTCGGAATGTGGTGTTCCAGGATGTGGAGACCACCCGGGAAATGATGGATGCCGTGCTGGCCGCTTATCCAGCCGTGGATGTGGTAATCATGGCGGCTGCGGTGGCAGATTACCGGCCCCACCATGCAGAAGCCCAGAAAATCAAGAAAAACGACGAGACCCTGACCATTGCCCTGGACAAGAACCCAGATATCCTGAAACAGCTGGGCCAGGAAAAGAAGGGACAGTTCCTGGTGGGCTTTGCGGCAGAGACCCAGCACCTGCTGGAAAATGCCGCGGCCAAGGTAAAGAAAAAGAACCTGGATATGATCGTGGCCAACGACGTGACCATGAAGGGCGCTGGCTTCAGCACCGATACCAATGTGGTGAAGCTGCTGTTCCCCAGCGGCGAGATCCGCAGCCTGGAGCTCATGAGCAAGGAAGAAGTGGGGAACAATATCCTGGATATCGTGAGAGATGCAGTGAAGGGGACCCGGTAAGATGTCAGACACGGCCCAAGGGGACTTGAGACGTCAGATATCAGCTTTTGTTCGGTTAAGCAGCAGGTCTGATCTGCTTTATTACGAACAATCCGACGTCTGACATCTGAAAGGCCCGCAAGGGCCGGGTCTGATGTCTTTTAAAGGAGGTGCGGCCGTGAAACTCTTATTCCGCCAGCGGATCTTTTCCTGGTTCGACAGTTATGATATCTACGACGAAAACGGCAGTACGGTCTTTGTGGTGAAAGGGCAGTTGGCCTGGGGGCACTGCCTGAAGATCTGCGATCCCCAGGGCCATGAGCTTGGCCTGGTGAAGGAAAAAATCATCACTTTCCTGCCCAAGTTCGAATTGTATGAAGGGGGACGGTACATCGGACGGATCAGCAAGAAGCTGTCCCTGTTCTCTCCCAAATTCGCCATTGACTTCAACGGCTGGAAGGTGGATGGGAATTTCCTGGAATGGGATTATACCATCCGGGATGCCCAGGACAATTGGATCGCCACCATCGGCAAGGAATTGTTCCATCTGTCCGATACCTATGTACTGGATATCGGCAATCCGGCCGACGCCCTCCATGTGCTCATGTTTGCCTTGGCCATGGATGCGGAGAAATGCAGCCGGGAGAAAAAATAAGGAACCTTGACAATCCCACCCCCCTACGCTATACTTAATCTGTTCTATACATGGAAGGGTGGCCGAGCGGTTTAAGGCACCAGTCTTGAAAACTGGCGATCCTGCAAGGGACCGTGGGTTCGAATCCCACCCCTTCCGCCATTTATTTTACTGGACAACGGCAACAGTTCGACATTGTTCAAAGCCTACTGAAAACAAGCTGTAGCGGGCTTTCACAGTGATTTGAACCGTTTTCCGTTGTTCTTTTTTTATCCCCCCTTTTGCGCACTTTTGCGCATTTTTCCAGATTGCGCACTTTTTGTTTGCGCACTTTTTTAAATGCTCATTTTTTCCAGGCTGTCCTGTAGCTGTTTTTCCATGGATTCGGTTACATGGGTGTATATAGCCAGTGTCGTTTTGGGGTCATTGTGACCGACTCTCTGCATTATGGCTTTCAACGGCACACCCATAGCCACAAGCAGGCTTATATGAGCGTGTCGGAAAACATGGGTGGTAATATGCTTTCCTGGAATATCTACCGCACGCAACTATTTGTTAATGTATTGCAGATTGTAGGGCATACCCGTGTCAGTGGTGAATATATAGCCCCTGTCCTTGTACTTGCTACAAAGGCTGTTCCCCCGGCGACCCCATTGTTCCTGTCGTTTGTTGTCCAATGATTGACTTTCTTGTCTGGCTGGCCTATAATGGAATCAGCCAGAAGGACAAAAGGTGCATACTTGCACGAATACCCCCGGGGGTCTAGCCCGGGGGTATTTTTTGGCTAGTTGCCGTCTTTATCGTGCCCGTCTAACCATCTGCGAATGTAGTAGCCAACTACACTAGCCGCAACGGACACCAGGAAGGACAAAAGGTGATTCATACTTACACCCCCCTTCTGTTGCCAGAATGGGGACGACAACGAAACCATTATATCATAGTAATCCGTGATAACAAACACGGGCCAATATATCAGACAAAACAAAAAAGCCCCTGGAAGCTGATTCCCAGAATGGGAATGTGGTTGCCTATATATTAGACAAAATAAAAAGCCCCTGGAAGGAATCCAGGAGCCTTGTTATAATTACAGGAGTGCAGTGAAGATTAAAATTCAGTGGTTGCGCACTTTCTGTTATTCAGCCTTTAAAACGGCTATGGTAAAGGCTTTTCCCACCTTTCCACCATAACCGAAGGGCTGTCTTAGCGGACAGCCTTTTTCTTTTTCTGAAAGGAAGGGGCCAGGATGGAAAAAGAGGCGATTTACCGGCTGCTGGAAGAAGAGGGGATTCCTTTTGCCGTGACGGAACACCCTCCGGTCTTTACTATGGAAGGAAACCATTCCCTTGTGCTGCCGTATCCAGAAGATCTGGCCTGCAATCTATTTGTGCGGGACGATAAAAAAAGGTTTTACGGACTGATCACGGTGAAAGGGGAGGGCCGGATGGATCTGAAGGCTTTCCAGAAGGACCAGGGGACCCGGCGGCTTTCCTTGGCTTCTCCAGCAGATTTGGCCTCCTTCCTGCAGCTGGCTCCTGGATCGGTGACGCCTTTCGGGCTGCTCAACGATGCTGGGCACAGGGTGGAATTCTTCCTGGACCGGCGGTTCTTGGAAGGGGCGGGCCGGATCGGGATCCATCCCAACGGGAATACGGCTACAGTTTATCTGGCGGCAAGGGATTTGCTGCGGCTTTTGGAAAAGAAAGGGACCACCGTCCATGTGGCGGCCATGGCTTTGGTGGACAATGAGGCCCAGCAGGCATTATAATAAAGCGATAGAAAAAATCGAAAGAAAGAGCAGGTGGCAATCGTGGATCTGGTGGATAAGCTGAAGGAATATTCCGTTCTGACGGAGGGGGAATATAAGGAACTTCTGCTGACAGAAGATCCTCTGCTCCGGGCCAAGCTGTTCCGAGGGGCCCAGGAGGCCATGAATTTCGTCTTTCATCGAAAAGTGTATTTCCAGGGGGTCCTGGAATTCACAAACCACTGTCCCCAGAACTGCCTGTTCTGCCAGCGCCGGGCAGAAAACAACGACCTGGCCCGGTTCCGGCTGAACTGGGAACAGATCCGGGGAGCCTGCGGCCTGGGGTACGAACTGGGCATCCGGTCCTTCCTCCTCCAGGGCGGAGAAGATCATTACTACACGGATATGATCATGTGCAACCTGCTGCAGAACCTGAAAAAGCAGTTCCCGGACTGCGCCCTGGGGCTTTCTATCGGGGAACGGAGCCGGCAGTCCTACCATCGGCTCCACCAGTCTGGTGCCCAGCGGTACTTCCTCAGCTTCCAGACGGCGGATCCCCTGCATTTTTCTCGCCTCCATCCGCCCAGCCATGCCCTGTCCACCAAGATCGCCTGTGTGAACGACCTGAAGGAACTGGGATACGAAACGGACACCGGCTTCTTGGTGGGGGCTCCCTATGAACAGACGGAATATCTGGTCCGGGATCTTACCCTGCTCCAGGAATTGGCTCCTCATTCCATCACGCTGACTCCCTTCCTGCCGGAAGACGGGACGCCTTTCCGCCAACAGGACCGGATGGCCCTGGAAGAATACCTGCGGCTGACAGCGGTGCTGCGGATCCTGTTTCCTCGGGCCAATATCGTGGCGCCCTGGTCTCTCCGGCGGATCCACGCCCACGGGCAGATCCTCAGCGTCCAGAGTGGAGCCAATGTACTGCGGATGCCCATGGCGCCTCCGGCCGATCCCGAGGATTTGGACCACAGTTCCAAAAAGAAAATGCTCCACACCGTGGAGGTCATGTACCGATACTTGAAGAATTATGGGTATTCCTTGACCCCGGGCCGGGGCGACTCCCTGCTCTACGAGAACCGAGTGGAAGATCCCCAGCCGGCAGAACAGGATCCGGCTGTTTCGGAAGAAGCGGAACCCACTGAAAACAATTGAAAAAGAAAAGTAAGATATGTTGTTTAAACAACATATCTTTTTTCTTTCCTCCGGTATACTTACAGCTGTAAGGAAACAACGAACAAAATCGGTCAAAGGTCAATGGCTGATGGAAAGGACCTGTCCCAAGGCCAGGTTCTGTTGATTGGGAAAAATAAAAAATCATCATACAATGGAGGAAACAATTATGGAAACTGCAAAAAAAATCATGGGCGAAATGTTGGTCGGCAAGATCTGCGCGGAATATCCGGAAGCCATCCCGGCTCTCCAGGCTGTGGGGATGCATTGCCTGGGCTGCCCCTCTTCCCAGATGGAATCTCTGAATGACGCTGCCTTTGTACATGGGCTGGACCCGCAAAAGGTGGTTGATGCTGTGAACGCCGCTTTGGCGGAAGACTGAGGGGAGGGGAGACCATGAGCGCATTTTTGGGACCCATCCATCATTGGCTGTACGGCAAGATCCAGCTCCAGGAAGCCATCATCGCCCGGATCGCGGCAGAAGCGGAAGCCCTGGGCTGGGGCACCGGAGATAAGCCGGCTGCCGACTATGTAAAGGAAGAAACCCGTCCCCTGGACGAACTGATCGATACCATGAATATCCATGGCTGGCTCCAGAGCCGGATCCACGATGCGGAAGACCGCTATGCCCAGCTGGTTTCAGCCCTGCTCCACCACAACGATGACCTGCTGCCAGAACTGGAAAAACTGGCCAGGGAAGTGGGCCGGGACCGGGCTCTGGGAGCAGATGCCGATGCTTCTGCCATCTACCGGGCTTTCGAAGACGCGTTCCTCAATGGCATGCCCTGCGACCGGGTGAACCAGGTCACGGACCAGGATCCCGGCGCTTTTGCCTGGGACCAGACCGATGATCTCCATGGGGCTTACTGGCAGGAGGCAGATGTGGACCCTCGGGTGTACTATATCTTGCGGGATGCCATGATGGAAGGGATGCTGGAACAGACCGGCTATACTCTGGAACAGGAAGACCATACCCATTACGTGCTCCGTCCCAAAGCCGCCTGAAGGAGGAAAATATGACTTACAGTATTGAGTTGATGAAAGAAGAACATCACAACATCAGCCGGATGCTGGAAGTGATCCGTCAGGCCTGCATCGGGATCTTGGAAGGAGCGCCGGTGGATCTGGGGGATTTCCGGGAGATGGTGGATTTCATCCGGAACTATGCGGACAAACACCATCATGGGAAGGAAGAAAAGTTTCTGTTCCCGGTGATGGTGGCCAAATTGGGCCGGGTGGCGGATAACTTGGTAACCCATGGGATGCTGGCGGAGCACGACCTGGGACGGGACCATGTGATGAGCCTGGCTACGGCACTGGACCAGTACGAAAAGGAACCTAAGACCGAATATAAGCTGGATATCTTGACGGAAGCCATGGGGTATGCCCGGCTGCTGAAACGCCATGTTGAAAAGGAAAACAATGTGGTGTACACCTTTGCTGAGAATCAGCTGCCGCCGGAAGACATGACCGCCATCGATGCCCGGAGCCGGAAATTCGAGGAAGAAGAAAGTGCCAAAGGGGTCCAGGCTCATTACCTGGCCATTTTGGAAAAATTGGAGAAGAAGTATCTGTGACAGATAGGAGAGGCTGTTGCATGCGTGAAAATCATACGCATACAATAGCCTTTTTTCTTGACTCTACAACCGTTATAGGGTTTACTGTATAAGTAAATCTTGTTATGGAGGAATTTTCCCATGGAAATCGATGCAACCCGGGGCAGTGTTTGGAAAACCATGAGGCGGTTCGCCCTGCCTTATCTTTGTTCCTATTTTCTGCAGACCCTGTATGGGATGGCCGATCTGTTCATCATCGGTCAGTTCGAAGGAGCTGCCAGTATCACGGCTGTTTCCATTGGCAGCCAGGTGATGCATATGGTGACGGTGATGCTGGTGGGACTGGCCATGGGGACCACCGTGACCATTGCCCAGGCCGTGGGCGGCGGCAAACGGGAACAGGCAGCCTGGGCCACTGGGAACACCGTTACCCTTTTCCTAGGGTGCAGTCTGGTCCTGGCGGCTCTCCTTACGTTCCTGGCTCAGCCCGTAGCAGCCCTGATGCACACCCCGGCGGAGGCCATCCCCGGCACGGTGGATTATTTGGTCATCTGTTTCCTGGGGATCCCCTTTATCACCGCTTACAACATCATCAGTGCCATCTTCCGGGGCTTGGGGAATTCTCGGAGTCCTATGATCTTCATCGCCATCGCCTGTGCCGCCAATATCCTCCTGGATGTTCTGTTCATGGGGACCTTCCAGATGGGGCCGGCAGGAGCCGCCCTGGGCACCACCCTTTCCCAGGCCATCAGTGTGGTCATTTCCCTGGTGATGATCCGCCGGTACCATCTGGGCATCACCTTCCGGAAAGAGCACCTAAAGCCCAGGGGGGACATGATCCAGAAGCTGCTGCGGATCGGGGTGCCCATCGCTCTCCAAGATGGCTTCATCCAAGTGGCCTTCCTGACCATCACTGTGATTGCCAATGAACGGGGGATCACCGACGCCGCAGCGGTTGGCATCGTGGAAAAAATCATCAGTTTCGTATTCCTGGTCCCTTCTTCTCTCCTGAGCACCGTTTCAGCCCTGGGAGCCCAGAACATCGGAGCCCATCAGGGAGACAGGGCCCGGGCCATCTTGAAGGATTCCCTGAAGGCAGCCGCGGCCTTTGGGATCTTCATGATCCTGGTGATGCAGCCGGCTGCTCCTTATTTCGTAGGGGCCTTCACCACGGAGACGGCTGTCATCCGTGCTGGAGCCCCGTACCTCCGGGGGTATATCGTGGATGTGCTCTTTGCCGGCATCCATTTCAGCTTCAGCGGCTATTTTTGCGCCTGGGGCCGGTCGGAATTTTCCTTTATTCACAATGTGATCTCCATTATATTGGCCCGGATCCCCCTGGCCTACGCTGCCAGTAAGGCTTTTCCGGACACTCTGCTGCCCATGGGCCTGGCCACGGCCGGCGGATCCCTGGTCTCCGTATTCATCTGTATAGGTCTGTATGGGAAGTTGGCAGGAAGAGACAAGAGGGAGGGATAAAGACCTCTCCAGCCTTTTTTGCAAAAAGAATACAGTATTCTTTCTAATTTGTCCGTATTTAAGATACAAAAGTATCTTAAATACGGACTTTGTGTATAAAATCGTTTGACAGAGTTGAAAAATAATAGTAGACTTATGCACATACTCTACTGTTTTACGGAAGAAAGAACGTTTCCAGAGGACAAAATCTTGGCTGCGGCAAACGGCGTTGGACGGATCCACAAACTTTCTTCTGAGGACGTATCAGAGATCTATTTCTATATTTTTGGGGGGCTGCACAATGGAAGAAAATTTGCGGGACCTGCCGCAGCGGCAGGGCATGTATGACCCGGCCAACGAACACGATGCCTGCGGGGTGGGTTTCATCGTCAACATCAAGGGAGAACGGTCCTATGACATCGTCTACGATGCCCTGGACATCCTGGAGAACCTGAAGCACCGGGGCGGCGAAGGCGCCGACCATAAGAGCGGGGACGGGGCCGGGATCATGGTCCAGATCCCCCATGCCTTCCTGAGCCGGGAATGTGCTGTGCTGGGATTCCAACTGCCGCCGGAAGGCCAGTATGGGGTAGGGATGATCTTCGCCCATCGGTACGATGCTTTCTTGGAGAAACAGAAAGAAGCCTTTGAACAGATTGTCCGGGAAGAAGGCCAGACCGTCCTGGGTTGGCGGGAAGTGCCTGTGGATGATACCTGCATCGGAGAAACGGCAGCTTCTGTCCGGCCCCGGATCGTCCAGGTGTTCATCGGGCGCAGCCGGGATCTCCAGGACCCCATGGATTTCGAACGGAAACTCTATGTGATCCGGCGCCTGGCGGAAAAGAAAATTACCCCGGCCAGCAAGAAAATGGGGTCGGATTTCTATATTGCCAGCCTTTCCAGCCATACCATCGTCTATAAAGGGATGCTGACGGCCACCCAGATCCGCCATTTCTACCTGGATCTTTCCGATCTGGATTTCACCAGTGCCATGGCCCTGGTCCATTCCCGGTTCAGTACCAATACCTTCCCCAGCTGGGCAAGGGCCCATCCCAACCGGTACATGATCCACAACGGGGAAATCAACACCATCCGGGGCAATACCAATTGGCTGAACGCCCGGGAAGGCAAGGCCCATTCCCTGAAATATCCGGAACTGGATAAGGCGTTTCCGGTGGTGGATGCCACCGGCAGTGATTCTTCTATGTTCGACAACTGCCTGGAATACCTGTACATGTCCGGCCATTCCCTGGCCCATGCCATGATGACCATGATCCCAGAACCCTGGGAAAAGGATCCGCTCATGAGCCAGGAAAAACGGGACTACTACCGCTACCAGAGCTTCATGATGGAACCCTGGGACGGTCCGGCGGCCATCTGTTTCTGCGACGGCACCCGGATCGGTGGCATGCTGGACCGGAACGGTCTGCGCCCGGCTCGGTACTGCATCACCAAAGACGGACGGGTGGTCCTGACTTCGGAAGTGGGGGCTGTCCGCCTGGATCCCAAGGAGGTGCTTTCCAAGGGCCGCTTGGAACCGGGCAAGATGCTGCTCATCGATACGGAGCAGAAACGGATCGTCCCGGATGCGGAAGTGAAGCATATCATGGCTTCTGCCCATCCTTATGGCCAGTGGTGCCAGGAACACCTGGTGGATCTGCCGGACCTGATGGAGGAAGCGGGGGATGCCAGCCTGGAAAAACCGAAGCCGGATACCCTCTTGGAACAGCAGCAGGCTTTCGGCTATACCAAAGAAGATCTGGCCCAGATCCTAGTGCCCATGGCCCGGACTGGGAAGGAGCCGGTGGGCGCCATGGGGGTGGACTGTCCGCTGCCGGTGCTTTCCGAACAGCCCCAGATACTCTACGATTATTTCCAGCAGAACTTTGCCCAGGTCACCAACCCGCCCATGGATGCCCTTCGGGAAAGCATCGTCACCTCCACTTCCGTGATGATCGGCAACGTAGCCAATATCATGGATCCTGATGAAAAAGGGACCTATGCCTTGGCGGTGGATCGGCCCCTTTTGACCAATGAAGAGATGGCGGTGATCAAGAGCCAGAAAAACGAGAAGCTCCGCACCGTCACCCTGTCCCTCCTGTATCCTGTCAGCGAGGGAGCCCAGGCTATGGAAAAAGCCATCGATGGGCTGTGCAAAGATGCCCTCCAGGCCGTCCAGGGCGGCGCCAACATCCTGGTCCTCTCCGACCGTGGGGTAAGCCCGTATCTGGCTGCCATCCCGGCCCTTCTGGCTACGGCTGCGGTCCACAACTTCCTCATCAAAGAGACCGTCCGGTCCGATGTGGGGCTGATCCTGGAATCCGGGGAACCTCGGGAAATCCACCATTTCTGCACCTTGATCGGGTACGGCATCACCGCCGTCAATCCCTACTTGGCCCTGGATACCCTGAAAGCGCTGGCAGAAGGCCACAAGATGGCCGGCGTCACCGGGGAAGAAGCCCAGGAAAACTACTTGAAGGCCGCTGTTGCCGGCATCCAGACCGTCATGTCGAAAATGGGGATCTGCACCGTCCGCAGCTATCACGGGGCTCAGATCTTCGAAGCCGTGGGCATCAACAAGGATGTGATCAACAAGTATTTCGTCCATACTCCTTCCCGGATCGAAGGACTGGGTCTGGAAGAAATCGCCCGAGAAACGGAAATGCGCCACAGCCAGGCGTTCCAGGGAAAGCAGGGGCTGTCCGATGGGGACATCTATGCCTATAAGAAAAACGGGCCCGAACCCCATATCTTGGATCCGGAGGCCATCGCTCTGCTCCAGAAAGCCTGCCGGACAGGGGACAGGGATGCTTACCGGCAGTTTGCGGACAGAGTCAACAGCGGCGCCCTGTTCCGCCTCCGGGATCTGTTGGAATTCGACTACCCGGACGGCTGCAGCATCCCGGTGGAAGAAGTGGAGCCAGTAGCATCCATCGTCAAGCGGTTCCGCACCGGGGCCATGAGCTATGGGGCTCTCAGCAAGGAAGCACACGAATGCATCGCCATTGCCATGAACCGCCTGGGCGGCCGGAGCAATACCGGCGAGGGGGGCGAAGACCCTGAACGGTTCACCCTGCGGCCGGATGGCAGCAATCCCAGCGATGCCATCAAACAGGTCTCCACTGCCCGCTTCGGGGTGACGGGGAATTATCTGGTGAACGCCGACGAACTGCAGATCAAATTCGCCCAGGGCGCCAAGCCGGGACAGGGAGGGAATCTTCCGGGCAACAAGGTGGATCCCGCCATCGCTTACACCCGTCATTCTACGCCGGGGGTTTCCCTGATTTCTCCTCCTCCCCATCATGATATCTATTCCATCGAAGATCTGGCCGAGCTGATCTACGATCTGAAGAACATCAACAAGAAAGCAGAAATCAGCGTGAAGCTGGCTTCCTGCTCCGGGGTAGGGACCATTGCCGCCGGTGTGGTGAAGACCAAAGCCGACAGCATCACCATCTGCGGCCACGGGGGCGGCACGGGGGCAGCACCCCGGACCAGCATGCGCCATACGGGCCTGCCTTGGGAAATGGGCCTTTCCGAAGTCCAGCAGACCCTGCTGATGAACCGGCTCCGGGATCGGGTGAAACTGTCCGTGGACGGTAAGCTGCTCACCGGTCATGATGTGGCCATCGCCGCCCTATTCGGAGCGGAGAACTTCGACTTCTGCACCGGGCCCCTCATCGCCCTGGGCTGCCGGATGATCCGGGTCTGCAACCTGAATACCTGTCCCTATGGCATCTGCACTCAGAAGCCGGAACTGCGGAAAAATTTTGCCGGCAAGCCGGAACACATCATCAACTATATGGAATTCGTGGCCCAGGACCTGCGGGAAATCATGGCCCGTCTGGGCTTCCATACGGTGGAAGAGATGGTGGGACGCTATGACCGGCTGAAGCAGAAGGAGAACATCGCCAACTGGAAAGCAGCTACGGTGAGCCTGGAAAAACTCCTGTTCCGGCCTCACACGGATCCTGCCCAGGCCCATCATTTTGCGGTGCCCCAGGACCACCAGATCGAACAGACCTTGGACCAGGGTAAACTGGTGCGGATGTGCCGCCCGGCCCTGGAAGAGAAGAAACCCATCCGGGCCCGGCTCCGGATCGACAACACCAATCGGGTCACCGGGACCCTTTTGGGCAGCGAGATCTTCCGCCGGTACGGGGAAGAAGGGCTGCCGGCCGATACCATCCAGCTCTCCTTTGTAGGCAGTGCCGGCCAGAGCTTCGGGGCCTTCATTCCCCAGGGGCTGACCCTGCGTCTGGAAGGGGATGCCAATGATTATCTGGGGAAGGGCCTCTCCGGCGGAAAGATTGCCGTGTTCCCTCCGGCAGCAGCAGATTTTGCTCCTTCAGAGAATGTGATCATCGGCAATGTGGCCTGCTTCGGCGCTACCAGCGGAGAAGTTTACATCAACGGCCGGGCCGGTGAACGGTTCTGCGTCCGCAACAGCGGTGCCACAGCGGTGGTGGAGGGCATCGGCAACCACGGCTGTGAATACATGACTGGCGGGACGGCGGTGATCCTGGGGCCTGTGGGCCAGAATTTCGCCGCCGGCATGTCCGGAGGTACGGCCTATGTGTTGGATCTGGACGAAGCCTGCTGCAACCAGGGGATGGTGAACCTGGAGGCGGTGGCGGAACCGGCCGAACAGGAAAAGCTCCGGGATATCCTGGTCCGCCACGAAATCATGACGGGCAGTCCCCTTTCCAGAGAACTGCTGGCAGATTGGGAACATACGGTCCAGCGCTTCACCCGGGTCATTCCTCGGGATTATGAAGAGATGCAGCAGCTGATCCGGAAGTACCGGGAAGAAGGATACGAAGAAAAAGAGGCCGTAGAACGGGCCTTTCAAGAGAAAATAGGGTGAAAAGAGGGGCTGCTGTACGTTATGTGCAGCAGCCCCCTTTTCCATGTTATAATGGTCTTAGTGACACCATTTGGACGGGAGGCATTGGAACAGCATGACAGACGATCCACGTTTTGCCAAACAGCTCCAGTTCATCCTGGAACTGGATAAGGAAAAGACCATTCTCCGCCAGACCCATCTCACCGGATACCGCCGGCAGGAAAACGATGCGGAGCACGCCTGGCACATGGCGGTGATGGCCTGTCTTTTGCAGGAATATGCCAACGAACCGATCGATCTGGCACGGACCCTTTTGATGATCCTCCTTCACGATGTGGTGGAAATCGATGCAGGGGATACCTATGCCTACGACCCGGAAGGGGTGAAGACCCAGCGGGAACGGGAGGAAAAGGCGGCGGACCGGATCTTTGGACTGCTGCCGGAAGACCAGGCGCGGGAATTCCGGGATCTCTTTGAAGAATTCGACCGGGGAGATACGCCGGAAGCCCGGTACGCCCATGCTCTGGACAATTTCCAGCCCATCCTGCTGAACGATGCCAATGACGGAAAAGACTGGCGGCTCCACCAGGTAGGCCGGCAGCAGGTGGAAAAACGGAACGCCCATACCGGTGAAGGCAGCGAAAAGATCGGCCAGGCCGTCCAGGCTATCATCGACCGGAATGTGGCGAAAGGGAACCTGAAGCCGTAAAATTAGTGCAGAGGGAAGAGCGGGACGAAGGTAAGCAAACGGCCTCTTGCAGTGCCAGAAGGGCTGCCCGCAAAAAGTAAGGAGGAGAGTGCGTGAATAAACGATGGATACCTGTTTTTTGTCTGTGTCTGATGGCTTTAACTGGAACGGCTTGTGCCCGGACCCCTGGAAGCATTGGGCCGGGAAAGGAGAAGCAGCCTCCGGTCCAGGAACCCTACCGTCCCCAGAAGGTGGAGGGGCCGGTGGGGCTGGTGTGGGACTGGCAGGCTCCCGGAGAAAACGCTTCCCGGCTTTCCCGGGAAAAGAAGCTGCCGGGGATCAATGTCCTTTCTCCCAGCTGGTTCGTGATCGGGGATACAGAGGGGAACATCCAGGTGAAGCATGCGTCCCTGGACTATGCGCCCCAGGCCCATGCCCAGGGGTATAAAGTGTGGGCGCTCATCACCAACGGCTTCGACCCGGACCGGACCCATGGCCTCCTGGACAATCCAGCCGGCCGGAAGAATGCAGTGGAGAGAATCCTGTCCCTGGCGAAACAGTACCAGCTGGATGGGATCAACCTGGATTTCGAAAACATCCGGGCGGAAGACAGCGACCGGCTGACGGAGTTCGTGGGAGAAATCGCCGGCCCCCTGCAGCAGGAAGGGTATACCGTCTCCATCGATGTGACAGTTCCCTCGGACAACAGCAACTGGTCCCGCTGCTACGACCGGAAGGCCCTGGCGGGGAAGGTGGACTATGTGATGCTCATGGCCTACGATGAGCATTCCCGGCTGTCTCCCCGGGCCGGCTCCGTAGCCAGCCTGCCCTGGGTGGAAAAAGGCATCCGGAATACGTTACAGGAAGTCCCGGCAGAAAAACTGGTGCTGGGGATGCCCCTCTACATGCGGGACTGGAAGGAAGAAGAGGGAAAGGTCAGCGCCAAGACCCTTTCCATGGAAGGTGCCCGGAAGCTGATCGCTGAAAAAGGGCTGGTGCCGGCCTGGCGCAGCGAAGAAGGCCAATATTATTTCGAATACCGGGAACAGGGGGTGCTCCATCGGGTGTGGCAGGAAGAATCCCGGAGCCTGGCCCTGAAGAATGCCCTGATCAGCCGGTACGACTTAGCTGGCAGCGCCTACTGGCGGAAGGGTCTGGAAGAGCCGGACGTGTGGAGCACCATGGAAAAGTGGAAAAAATGACCCAAATTGGGTATAATAGGAAGAGCCGCGCTGGGAGAGGCGTCGGCTTTTCTTTTTATTTGTCAAATTACTCTTATATCTTATGTGTTGGAGGCCATGATGAAACCCCAGAAATTACCAAAAAACCAAGAGGCTGCCCTGCCCGTCGATCTCAGTAGCAGCACTGCGGACAAGGTCCAGGAACATTATCTGCAGATGCTGTTTGAAACCACCCCAGTGGAGGAACTGCTGAAGCCCATGAAGGGGAACAGCCGGAAATACCGGAAATACATCATCCAACTGGGAAAACTGGACAAACGGTCCCCCCGGGTGAGGGAGAAAATCGTTCCCTTTGCCGTCGAGCTGTACAAGGAAGGGGACCGGATCTACCAGGATATTGCCGCCTATACCTTCCAAGCCTTCCTGGGCCAGGTGTGCCGGAACTTGCAGCAGATCGTGGGGAAAGATCCGGAGAACATGAAAAAAATCAGCAAATACAGCCCGGATGCGATGGCGGACCTGCTGCTGAAATATGGACGGATCTGCCAGAAGAAAAAAGAGCCTTTTCGGCCCAACGCCCTGTGGATGGTGCTGGAAATGGCCGAAATGCCATATCCGGAAGGGAAGCAGCACCAGGCGGAAGCCCTGCTGAAGAAGAAGGAAAAAGAGTCCCGGGAAGCCAGGGAAACCAAAGAGACCAAAGAGACCAAAAACGGCAAAGGGACCAAGGGAGACCGGGAAGCCAAAGAGAACCGGGAACCAGAAGTCTCTGCAGAAGAAAACCCGGAAGAGCCTGCTGCCCGGAAGAACCGGGACAGCCGGATCCGGGATAAGGCTGTCCGGAACCGGAACGGTCGGGCAAAGAAGAATGCCGTCCTGGAACCGGCCCCGGAAGAAGCTCCGGCGGAGGCCATGGCACCGGCCGCCCCGGAACCTCAGGCCGTTTCAGCTGCCTTGGATCCTGCCCAGGCCCCGGAAGCGGCAATGGTGCCTGCAGGGCCCGCCTCCGCTCCGGAAAGCGCCGACGACGGACAGGAAGCCTCGGAAGAAAAAAACTTCACCACCTATGTGGGCCGGATCAACATCGTGGACAGCTTTTACAATTTCACGCCCATGGGGATCTGGCAGGATGAAGCCTACCGGGCCCTTTCGGGAGAAGAAATCGATGCCCTGATCCCCCGGGCGGAACAGTACAAGAACATCAACCTGTGGTACAGCCTCCACAGCGACCAGAAATATATGGAAGACCATTTCCATGAGAATGACATCATCTTCCTGGAAATCAGCCCGGAAACCCTGGTGGAAAACAAAGACAACCAGGGGAACCTCCGGTCCACCGCTTATCGGGTGTTCTGCATCGATGCCCTGAAGGAAGGACACCTGCAGTATCCCTTTGAAAAGGGACTGTATACGGTGGTGCCGGAAAAAAGGCTCCTGGATCCCATTTCTAAAGATACGGTGCTGCGGCTCCAGGAAGAGGACCTCTTTGCCGGAGAGCAGATCCTGATCCAGCTGGAAAATGGCTGGATCGCCGGCCCTTATGAAGTCCAGAAGAACAACCGGTTCGGTTTCTTTGTGGAAAGCGAAGTGCCTGCCAACCAGTATCTATTGACTGCTTGCCCGCCGGAAACCTGGCAGAAAGTGGTCTTCTCCCCGGCCGAAGGGACCTGGGCCAGCCGGCAGGAAAAGACAGAGTGGACCTTTTACCATCGTCTGCCGGGCACGGCTTCCCAGCTGGTGGATATGGCCCCGGATGAAGTACTGCTCCGGAGCCTGGTGAAAAGCGCCCAGGTGGATTCCGGCGACATGGTGAAGCCGGAAACCTTGAAAAACTTCCTGGAACGGGAACAGGACCAGCTGTTCAGCAATCTTCCCTCCACCATCCGGCAGCAGCGGATCCAGCGGCTGGAAGCCATCTTGGAAGGGGATAAGGCGGCCCGGGAAGGCTATGAAGAGGTGGGGGACTTCCTGTACCAGCATCTCCTGGACAATGTGAACAAACGGTGGGGACAGGATTTCATCTCCGCCCTCTTGGAACGGTATCCGGATATCTGGCAGGAACTGGGGAACGCCAAGGGTGTATCCGCCCGGAACCGGAAGGCCTTGGCCCTGGTCCAGGAAAGACAGACCCGCCAGGCTCCGCCCCAGACGGAAGAAGAGCTGGCAGAACGGATCAACGGGATTCCAGCTTCCGGCAGCAACAATCGGAAATGCCTGGAATACTTGATCACTTCCATCCAGAAAGAACGGCCCCAATACAGCCGGAACCTGATCTTGGATCTCTTGATCTGCGCTACCCAGGGCTTTTTGACGGTGTTTTCCGGCTCTCCCGGCAGCGGCAAGACTTCTTTCTGCAACCTTCTGGGCAAGGTGCTGGGACTGACCCAGTTCGAACGGAAAATCGGGCCCCAGGATTTCATGAGCACCACCAATCGGTACATCCCTGTTTCCGTGGAGCGGGGCTGGACTTCCAAACGGGATCTGATCGGCTATTACAATCCCCTCACCAAGGCCTTCGAAGAAAGCAACCGGGATGTCTATGACGGGCTGCGGCTGCTGGATTGGGAAAAACGCCATGGAATCCGGCAGTATCCCTATTACATCCTCCTGGATGAAGCCAATCTTTCCCCCATGGAATACTACTGGGCGGATTTCATGAATGTATGCGATGATTGGAATGAGGAGCACACCATCAACCTGGGCCACAACCATCGGTTCCAGCTGCCGGAGACCCTCCATTTCCTAGCTACCATCAACAACGACCACACCACGGAGACCCTTTCTCCCCGGCTGATCGACCGGGCCTGGATCGTCACCCTGCCCCATACGGAGTTCGTCCCAGAAGTAGACGGGGGATTGGGCAATGGGGAAATCCAGCAGGTCTCCTGGCAGCAGCTGAAGAGCCTCTTCGATGTGGCTCCCCGGGAAAGCTGCCAGCTGACCAGCGTGGAGCAGAATGTCTATGACCGGGTGAAAGCCCGGCTGGCGGAACAGAATATCTATCTGAGCATGCGGATCGAACTGGCCCTGCACCGGTACTGGCGGGTGGCTTCCCGTCTCATGGAACCGGAAGACCACATCCGCCCCGGGGTCATCGCCCTGGACTATGCCGTGGCCCAGAAAGTCCTGCCCAAACTCAGCGGCAATGGGGCAGAATTCGAAAAATGGCTGATCCAGTTCCGGGATGACTGTGCCAGCAACCGGATGGTCCAGAGCGCGGCGCTATTGGATCAGATCCTGGAGTGGGGGAACCGGCGGATGAAGTTCTTCCAGTTCTTCCACTGAGATGGCCATGGAAAACACCATCCGTCTCCTGGAACAGAACGGGCCAGGGCTGCTGCTGCCGGTGACCGATCAGGCCCGTCCCTATTCGGCAGAACGGGTCCTGGCGGCAGCGGGGCATCCGGGGGTGCGGGAAAACCTCCACTACGACCTGGAGCTCCCTGCCGGTTGGGACTGTGCTTCCGTAGCGGTGGCGCTGAACGGAAAGCCGCTGAACAGTATGTACGACCGGCGCCACGGCACCGTCCTGTTCCCCAACAATATCTTTGCCTACCATATGGGCCTGGTGGAACTGGAAATCACCCTCCAGCAGGAAGACGGCACTGACAGCACCTGGTATACCGACCTTCTGCCGGTGCTGATCCAGCCTTCTCCCCAGCAGCAGAACCTGAAAGCCATGCTGGAATTCATCTATGCCCACCAGAAGCCCTTGCTCCGGGAAAAGACCGGGGGCCTGGTCCAGGGGGAACGGAGCGATTTCCAGGATTTCCTTTCCCAACTGACCCTGGCCGATGAGATCCTCCAGGTCTATGAAGAAAGCTATGGGTATTTCAAGGCCAACTGCCGCCACACCTTGGAAACCGCCGAGGTGGTGGACTGGACGGAAAAAGTCCAGACGGTGAATTCCCATACCCTCCAGTATCTGGTCCGCCATCCGGAATATCTGAAGGAGTCTCCTGCTGGGATCCAGGTTGGGGACCGGCACTGCCTGCCCGAAAAGCTCCTGATGACCCAGGATAAGATGAGCCGGGATGTCTATGAGAACCAGGTGGTCCTCAGCTTCCTCAAACGGATGCTCTACGACATCGGGGAAGGACGGAAGGAAATCCAGGACCAGCTCCAAGGGCTGGAACTGCCGGATGCCCTGGAAAACGGCTATATCCTGTCTTCCCAGGTGCTCTATGAAAATGCGGCCCGGATGCTCCGGAGCTTCCTGGAACGGTGCGAAGAGGTGGAAGAGCGGCTCCAGGAGATGTTCGTCTCTTACCAGCAGATCCTTCCAGTGACCTTGCTGGATGGCTTCCAGCTGCCGGTGCCCACGGAACCCTTTTTCCGGATTCCTCAGTATCACCGGATCTACCTGTGCATCCACCAGTGGATCCAGAATACCTGCCACCACTTCCCCCGGGAGCAGATGCTGCTGAACCTGTATGAAAACACCTTTGTATTCGAAGTGTACTGCTTGGCCAAACTGATTTGCCAGCTCCAGGGAGCCGGCTACATCCTGGACAGCCGCCGCCGGCAGCGCTACAGCCAGGGGGCACGGAACCTGTACGACCCTTCCGGTTACCAGAATGTGTTCCACTTCCACAAGGGAGAAGAGAGCCTGACCCTGTATTTCCAGCCGGTGATCACGGACCAGGCGGAAAACGCCGAAAGGGGCATCCACCTCTACCGGAATACCACCTATGCCTTCAAGGCCCTGGAGGAAGGCCATTATTATACCCCGGACTACCTGCTGAGATGGCGGGGAAGAGGGCGGGAGACTTACTTGATCCTGGATGCCAAATACAGCTATAAGAAAAAAGTCCTCCAAGAACTGATGCCGGAGATGGCCTATAAATATCTCCTTTCCCTGAGCCCCATGCCCTATGAGGAAGAAGGGGAAGAAGTGGACGTTTCCATCCGGGGGTTGGAGATCCTCTACGGGCTAACCAACGGAGACCAGGAACTGGAATCTTTCTACAACTGCCGGCTGGAAGGGAAACAGATCCGCCCGGCGGCCAATGTGATTCCCTGTTCCGAAGAAGTCAGCGAAGAGAACCAGCAGAAGAATCTCCAGGAACTTTTGCGGGAGCTGAGGGAGTGAAGAAGGGGCTGCTGCACGTGTGATTTTCACACGTGCAGCAGCCC
>ERZ791753.76-NODE-76-length-148231-cov-16.626768_pt1 | contig 148231 bp, 141 predicted proteins | sample MGYA00509951_ERZ791753 | MGnify/ENA primary metagenome ERZ791753 (study PRJEB30046, sample SAMN00792026) | human gut metagenome | study: EMG produced TPA metagenomics assembly of the A metagenome-wide association study of gut microbiota in type 2... | reverse complement strand
TTGTAATCCTTAATTATAATCTTCTCTATCATACCCTTGTACTTTTAAGGGGCGTTTTTTCTACTACGAAAATCAGCCCAATTTAACATTTTGTTTTTAATCTCTTTTTGTTTAATTTGTTTCCCAAAATCACAGCATTGGGAGACGCTGAAAAAGGCGACTTCTGCCGTATGTACTAAATGCTCTCCAATGTTATTCCATCGGAAGATGCTTTAAAGTCAGATTTATTTCTGATGATAAATGCTATCCCCATATCAGGAGATACACTATGCAACACAGGAGAGAAGATAAGTTCTGCGATATCGCCAGGTTTACTAAGCTTCATAACACCATACAATTTCCCTTTGAACAAGAACGGACTACCTGTAATATAAGAAACGAGGCAAGCACCACTTCCACCATTAATAATAGTGAATTCTAAGCCGTATGATCTCGAACCTGACCCGGTGTATAGAACTACTTGATTCTGTGCCTGAGCATTCTTTATAACATATATATTGCTTTTCGGGGTAATTGTAAAGGGACCGTTAGATTCATAAATAACCATTCCCCGACTTATACTACCAACCAAATTACAATCTCCTTTTTTGAAATCCAGCATAAGGTTAGGAAAGAAGGTTCCTTTTCCAAAATTGCGGTAATCAAAAGAAGTATTTCCATTATCATCCATTCCTTGCTGTGAAATCATATATTCATCCTGAAATACAGCAGAACCAATAAGAGCAAAATTCGCAAGGAATATCTGCGCCGCAAGTAGCTTATTATAGGGATAAACAGTCCATAGGCCACTATTTTTATTATTTTGAAGCCAAGTTTTTGGGTCGGTAGATGTATTACCGGACACTCGGCTACTCCACATGTACAATACATTCTCTAAAAGAATATACTCGCCATTCTTATATGTTCTGGTTGATTCCCACGAGTCTCCCACAGGGAATGGCGTTGCATCTTTAGCAACAATATTCACTTGCTTGCTTGCAATCAGCTTAGTTCTTGCAGAATCTTCATAAGCATATATACTGATGCGGTTTGCCGTAGGATATGAAGACTCCGGAATCGTATAATCGTAGCCGATTATTGCAGATGGCGAGTCATATTTATAAAGATCCATCGCAACTTCTGAATATGCTGCTTCAACTTTTAGCGTGAGATAAGCCAACACCGATGCTTTGTCGATTCCCTCTCCCAACCAAAAGCGAATAGACAAAGGCGCTTCCTGCACATTGTATGCGCTGACGCTCACTACTTCCGGGTTAGTCTCTATCCAAAGTCTGTAAGCCTCTCCTGTCAGGTAAAAATGATTCGTTATCTGCATAATATATCCATTTTAAACAGTTCCTGATACGCTGCCTGTTAATCCCATTTTCGCCCTGACCATATCTTCATATGTCACCGATATTGATGCTGCGGTAAATGTAGCTGACGACTTCCCTGTCAACACAAAAGCTACTCCGGCATTATCCTTAATAGAGAATGTCCATGATTTAATAAGATTAGGCTTCTCTTCGCCAGTACTTCGTAATACAGCAACCGGTGTAATAACAGCGGTCTCACCTTTACGTACAGTATTGCCACTAATACCGGTAATCTTAAGGATTACATAGTATGGGTCAGAGAAGTCGGTTATCTCATCATAACCGGAGGCTACAACAGAACCGTCCTTCTTTACATCGCAACGTAGCTTCAAAACGTTGTCCACATCACTGGTAGAAACCACCTGTGTACGCGCTGTACCCCAGTTTACATCTCCTGTGCCAAGCATCTTGACCCATTGGAAAGAGTAGCCGGTATAATCGGTAACTTCCACACCGTCCTTGAAAATACGTACGTTATCCGTCAATGATTCTCCGGTGGTCACTAACTGGGAACCTTTATTATTAGTAATCAGAACATCATATTGGTTTCCTGTACTTTCTTGGATTATGACCTCTTTTGAAATTGCATTAAAACCAACCGAAGTACCACTTACCTCTATCGTTCCTGACACGGTAATCCGGTCATTGTCATAGCCGGATATCGGCACAAGATTCTTCATTACACGGAGTGCCGGAAGGTTGTAGCTGGTGCCTCCCACATTGGTTGGACAAGCATCTATTTTTTTTGAAGAAGCCTACCATACCGGCATTAGTAGATAGTCCATTACTGTCAAATGTCAGAAGCAAGTCATTATACCGCCATTCAAGTGTCTGCGGCGTCAATACATTGCCGTCACTTATATCGCGCAGGACCAACACCACAGTAGGACGTGATGACTCGGCGATAGTTTCGAAATTCGGAATAAAAGCATTCGTACCTTTATTATAACGCTGCACAAGGGGCGTACCCTCAACACGCAATGTGCCGTTGATGGTAGTGCCATCCATCAATGCGATAATCGTAAAACCACTTTCTAAGTTCATTCAATACCTCTTTCCTCTTTTGACGTTTCTTCCTGGTTCTCCGGTTCTTGGGAAATTTCCGGTTCTTCCGTCCCGGGAATTTCTTCCTCCGGTTTTTCAGTATCCTGTACCACTTCATCATATTCTCCGCTTTCCTGCTGTTCCTTTATCAAGGTCTTCAAACGCTCACCCGATATGATATCCGGTGTAAAGTTTGAAAGTACTTTCAGGGCACTTAGCGGCAAAATCACGCGGCCGTCAGGAATACGTTCAGCATACTTGTAATCGTATCCTTGCTCTTGCAATTCTTCCGGTTTAACTAATAGGTAGTTCATATTATTCATATTTATTGGTTATCAACAATGCATCCCCGCTCGTCAGTACAGCACCGGTACTTGAAGTGATGAGACATGTTACTGCATACATCTTTACCTTGGCATACACGGACAATGAATAGAGCGGATTGAAAGAAAATGATGAGGGTACGAACTCAACGGTCCGTCCACGGCCTACAGTCACAGCCGTACTCCCCGGTTTGGTTGATTTGGCATACCATTCAATTACAAACAAGTAGTCTTTCGATGTCGGGATTGCCTGCTTATTGTAAGACAACAGGCATTCGAATGCGACAGGAGTAGTCATTCTTGCCGAAAGCTTGACTCCCTTGGTCTGCCTGATATCCGCACGTAAAGTGCCCGGCATCTCCACTTTTATAGCCGTTGTAGCCTGCAAATTCTCAGATGCCGGCGCAGAAGGCCGGTTACCTTCATAATAAGCGGCACGTACACGTACAACCATGTTGCGGATAAACCTCGCGTCAAAAGTCAGCGTTTTGCCCCAAGTGCCGCCGGCATTCTTGCCGGAGACAAACACCTCAAGCTCATCAGCCGTAAAATCTCTCCAGGTAGTACTGTCCAACACCTGCCACCAATAAGCGGTATTGGCATCAGCCACCGGATTCTCAGCCGAATATAACTGTGCATTTATCGAATAAAGCCATTCACCTTTACTGTTAGGTACAACGTCCAGCGGGTTAATGGTCCAACCTTTCGGCCGGTTGATTTTAACCGAATATGCCAGTGAATCGAAAAGGGATGAACGAAGAATTACACTTCTCTCCACTTTCTCGGAGGTGTTTTTACGCTTATCCGTAAATGAAAAAATGCAATATAACTCAAGAGGAGTGCTTGGATTTATATTCTTTTTTACCGTTAGCGAATAAGCCGGTTTACCGGAAGCTGATATCACATAATTACTATCTCCTGTAATACGGTTACTACTGTCTGCCTTCGGGGCTCCTTCATACCATTCCGCTCCCGTAATGGCTTGTGAACCGTTCATAATGCCTTCCGGGTCAGATACTGACACATAAGGCATCAGAACACAAGGAACGAGCGAACGGTCAGGCTCGTAATCGTTCGTGTCCTTGTTGTAATTCTGTACAGGATTACCGGATAGGACCTGTATCTCTGCCAGGAAAGAATACGGATCTATGTGTACCTGTACGTCTTTGGGTTGGGTTTGTATAGCCATTTTAATAAGTGTCTATTATAGTTATTTTCTTATGTCCTGTTTTTTCTGTTACCAACTCCTCAAGGCTCTTACCACCGACTCTCTGAATAACAATTGTCATTCCACGGCATGGTATGAATCCCAATAACTTGTACCGGTATTCAACGAGGTGAGGAAAAACTCTTTCTAATCCCATAACTTTCAAATTCTAAATCCAACATAATTTTCAACTGTCTCCATATCTTCGCCCACCGGGATGAATACCCGGCAAATGAATTTCACTGTTCTAACCGAAAATCCCCATTCGCTCCCCATATCGGCAGAAGTCAACCGGATAACATGCTTCTGTCCGTCCACATAAGTAGGAGACCAGCTATTATCGGCAGGTACATTTCCGGTATCCCGCAGCCATTCCATTTCGACACCGGTAGTAGCCATAAGAACATTGGTGATATCACGGTTTCCATAACTCACTACGGCAGCAATATCGGTATTCACATCATTTCTGAAGAACTGCCAACCAGCAGTAGATGTAAAGTCAAGATGATAATTCTTATCCCCTTCGAGCAATGTCCATCCGGCAGAGTTCCACTGAGGTTCTTCGGTAGTCTTGTCTACTATGCAACCCCACTTACAGCCATAATGATAGACTGTATGCTGTTCCAGTGTGGTTATCACCTTCTGATTCTCCAAAAGGGTTTCATAGTCTACAAATCGGTAAGGTTCATCTCCTTGTGCTGTAGCCAGTGACCACTCACCGCGATCCACCTTTTTAGGGATGATTGTCCCATTCCAGTCAGCTTCATATATCTTTTCAAAGACACCAATCTTCGACATGACTCCGACATCTGTAGGACCGATAGGAAGTTTCTCTATCATCTTCACATTTGGGAACCGGCCAAGGGTCAACGCATAGTTGTAGTCTTCGAGAATGGGTTTGAAGACATTCTGCAGGAACATAATCCGACCTTCACGAGATGAAAGTAGCCATGATTGCGCACGCTCATTTGCCGCTTCGCCAGCATCCGGAACCGTTGCATTACCCCGGCGAGTGACGTTGTAACCTTCAACAGGCGGGTAGTTTCTTCCTCCTGGAACTTCGCTATCAGGATAGAGGACAACAGTCAATGTATTATCATTTATATTTTTGGATACTCCCCGGAACCAAGAAGTATAATAGTCGGCGCCTCCAGAAAGCAAGGTGTTGATAATGGATAGCATGACGTCATTCTCATCAAGAGTTGTCCAGTCTGTGTCCGTGCGCTTCTCCATCCATAACTTATAAGTGGAATCATCTATCTTCTCTACTTTCTCTATTGTACCACAATCAGAAAACGAGAAGTCGCCGGACATTGCCTGGATCTCGTTAATGATGAGCGAAAAGACCTTCATGGCATTACGGACTTCCAGAGTGGAGCATTGAATACGGCCATCGGGAGTCATGATGATGCCTTTACCGGCAAGGAAGCTATCAATGGCCTCTCCAACATTGGCACCACCTAATAACTCAAGAAGGTATTTAGTGAAGTCCTGGCGGTCCTTGTGGATGTATTTATCGCCTTCGATATCTCCAGCTATATCTGCATAACCGGCTTTAATTTTCTGGCCGTTGACTAACAGATATTGCGAAACATAGCTAAGTAGATTGAGTAAATCTATGTTTTTATGCTGGTGGCCAACGCCGCCGCTGGATCCGGCAAACAAAGACAAGAATTGACCGACGAATGTGGCGAAGCCTTCGGCAGTGGTAGTCCCCCACTCCTCGGAGTAAGGGTTCTGGATAGGAAAGAGTGCCCCCTCGGAGAGTGGCAGGCGGGGAACTTCAGCAAGCCGAGGGGGCACTGTAAAAGAACCTACTTCGGGCACAGTAATGTTGAGGATATCTGCAGGTACGTCGGTTCTGGGGAGATTTAATAAGGGACGGGCATCCGCATATTTGAAAGTGAATGTATAGTTGCTGGGGAGGGCACGATCGGTGTAACTTACGTTACTTTCGGTGACAACGATCTGACGCAGGTAGTTACCGACATAGAGGTATTTTGCCTGAGAGGGAAAGAAGTCGAGTAGCCATTTGCGCTCATCCAGGTTTAAGTGGCCAGTGTTTTTCTGAAACTTACGTTCAGTGTCAACGCGGTACTCCTGGGAAACTTCGTCAATTTCAGCCAGGTTGTGGGTGTGATTGCCGTTGAATGTGGTGGTTCCGTAGGCGCGGAAGGTATCGAGCCCGCCCAGGGAATTCTCGAAGAGGATCCACTGTTCCTGCTCTGTGCGCATGTCTTCGGCATAGTAACGTTGTACGTATGTGAGTCGTTGGCCAGTGGGATTCTCAACCCAGACATCGTAGTAGGCCGGCAGCTGATGGTTGAGCCAACCGGCAACAACGGAGTACTGCAGAGGGAGTGTGTAGGCAATGCCGGCAGTTAGTTCAGCGACGGTATAGTCAGTATGCGAAGTGACGGATCCGGAATCGTCAGTGAAAAAGGCCCGCAGCTTCACTGTACTGGAGACTACAGAGTAGTAGGTCAGGAACTCCGGAGAATAGTAGGTAACCGGCTTGATATTGGGTTGCCAAGTGAGGAAGTTCTGCGTGAGAAAATTAGCGGCGGAGTCGGATAAACGATCGACGCCGGCGCGGATGACGCGGAAGGTCAATACAGATGTGCCATCAATTTCTGCAGTAAAATCGGAAACAAGCGAGGTCTGCTGATATATTTGTCCGGACTCAAACAACCGATAGGATAACCTGGCATGGATGATATCACGCAAGTTTATTGTGATGTCGTTGTTGGACGACGGATCGTATCGTTGAGAGAGGATTTCGACATCGCCTTGCTTCAGGACAAAGGAGACCTGATCAGAAGAAGAGATGCGAAACTCTTTCAAGTTCTGAGATAGCGATAAAGCGTCCGGTTGCTGAAGTATTGTCATATTGATTTCTTTTTTATGCCAAAATTAGAACTGGAGAGGGAGTAACTAAAGGACAAAATCAGGTGGGAGTCGTCGATGGACGCGTGGGACGTTCATTGGGATCCTTTTCTGAAAATAGTGCCGGACGTAGGGATAAATCTATGCGATAATAAACTTTTCCATTTGTTCGGCTTATAAGACATATATAATAGTTACGGTGATAATAAGTGCCTCCGGCATCATAAATAGCCTTGGTTGGCGGCAAAGGATAGATGGCCGAAATAGTATTCCGCATGTCACTTTCACCTTCTCCGATAGTATAACCGGCAGCAATATATTCAGATTCACTGACTTCTGTAGTGGAAGAAACGATCATCCATTTGTATTCCGTATTCCGGACCATGCGTTCAGATTCAGCCTTGGCTATGGATAATGGCTCATAGAGCGAGGTTGTCATCAGTTCGGATGTAACCGGTTCTGATTTTCCACCGATGGTGTATTTAAAGATGTTGAATAACAGCTCAACTCCCTGGAGAGTAACCTTATGATGGACTTGAAGGGAATTTTTTAAAGAGTTAGGGAGCAATAAATCGGCAGAGACCTTATGAAGGGAATTACGGAGGAGGTTGTCAAACTTTCGGTAAAATTTCTCGAATATACCAGTGGGACCATTATATAGCAAGGAATATCCCCATTTACCCAATACATCGTGATTAGTTCCGATTGCATAATTAGAGCTATATTGTACAAAAGCCAGGATAGGTTTCTGATTTGGATTGTTTGCTACAACATCTTCATCTGATGCTGCAGAATCTTCGTCGACACTCTCTGCTGGTACACCGTCAATCGTTGAATTGAGTGTACGACCGTCACCGATATAAGGTGCTGTCTCTCCAGCTTTCATTTTACCTCTATCCGCATTGGGTATATCTGGAAAGGCAAGATATGATATGCAAAATGCACAATCCGGCACTTTTACTTCATAAGCTTTAAGAGGACCGCCGGCATAATAGGGAATGTTGCCATCAGAAAGTCGTTCTTCGATAATACTGTCTGCGTAGCCTGTACGGCAATAGCTGCCATCTGCCTCTTTGTACCAGGCTTCCGGATATTTAGCTTCCAGTTCGTAAGTTGAATCGTAGGTATTTCCTTCTGTAATCACTGTTTCAGAGGATAGTTTGAGCTGTTGGTATTCGGAGAAAGAAAGTTCTGGATGGGATTTCAGATATGGGGTTAAATCAACTGTTGGCTTTGAATCCATGATGTCGTTGAACAGTTCTATCCGCACAGTACGTGCAACTTCGTCGGGGATAAACTCACAACAGAACTTTTTGCGATAAACATCGAGAATAGTGTTGACCATACAATCGGGCACCAGGTGGGAAAGCAAAATTGTGCCGTTGACGAGGGAATCGATGGTATTGTTTATAAATACCATTTTGCTGAAAGGTTCGTTCGTCAAAAGGAAGTGATCGAGCAAGGTATACCCAAAGTAAGTGAAGATGCGGCGTAATAGGTATGCGGCACGGATGAATGGAGAAATGTAATAACCCGGCTCAAGCTTGATGATACGATTGTTGACGGTTTCTTTTCGTTCGAAAGAGTTGTAAAAACGATAGTTTCCTTTTTCGGGAGATCTGTCGGATATGCAAACACCGGCATCGTTCATATAATTGATGCGATTGACATACCGACGGTCTCCATCCAGGTTGACCGTTATCGGGAAAATGGCAAAATAGGGATGCGAGTTATCGCGAAGGGACCAACAGAAGTCTATTCCTTGCTGGACAGTGGTGATTCCTGGAATGGTTTCATCACCAAAGATATCGGTTAGGGTGACATCGGATATCCTGGAAAGGAAGGAACCTTCGTTCATATAGAATGTCGTGGAAATCTTTTCACGGCGTTTGGCCCCTAAAATGGCTTGCCGGCAAGGCATAAAGTAATCTCCATCTTGGATGCTACAATCGATGTTGGCTGAAGGTTTGTTCCGGTTGGCCAGCATGTCCGGGTAGTTAGTGAGCTGACGATTCTGGTCAGTGTCTGGAAGATCAGTTGGCAAGGATTGTTCACCCCATTCGTTGAAAAAGAGGTTAGGGCGTTCGATTTCAAGTTGAGTGCCAGGAGTGAGGTGATAGGCTTGACCAGCTTTAGTATTAACTATTTTCATGATGCTTGTTTTTTGGATCCAATGGAACGAGAACGATTGCGAAGTTCTGTCTTCCGCTCGATGTCGGAAAGAACAACTGAAGCCGGTACTCCATACTCATCAAGATGGATGATGGAACGAGCCAACTTCTCCATGAGTTCTGGCGGCAGTGCAGTGCCTGAGTTGCCAGCAGGTGTCGGATCCGGAGTTGAAGACGTCTTACTTATTGATCCGCCGGAAGCATAACCGGCCATGCGGGCGCGGATAGCCTGGTTGAGATCGAGCGTGCGGATGTTGCCGGCTTGCTGGGATTTATCGAGGATATCCAAGATCGGTGCTACGGTGGGATTCTCGACAGCAGCGTTACTGGCCACCCATTCTTTTGATTGGCCGGCAGGCCCCTCTCCTACTATGACGGTAGGGCGATCGATGAAGCCGCGAGCGTCCGGATCATAGTCGGAGTCCGGAAAGAGTTTGCCGTCCTGGGCACGGCGGACATCTATTTTGCCACCTTCCTGGCGACCGGTAGCAACACGGGCACCGGCGGCGGATCCGGAAGATGTACTTCCGGAGAGAGTCATATTCTTGACCTTATCGCGTTCGGCTTTGGCACTGGCCAACTGAGCAGCACCAGTAACTCCCATTAAAGTTGCAAAAATAGGACCAGCAATTGGTCCAAGTTCACCAAGTGCTTTCATTATGGCTACAGCTGTATCGGCAATGATCTGAGAGGCTTTAATTGCAAAATTGACATCAGCATACTTTTTCTGGATATCGAGTTTCTTCTGAGCCTTTTCATTCTCCAGGCGTTCAACTTCATCGGCATCACCCTTGGCAGCTTCTATTTCAGCGTCGTACTTGGCGTCGATCTGATCCATTTCAGCTTGTTGTAAAGACTGAATAGCATTGGAGAATAGATCTGCATAATAATCAAACTGTTTTTTATAACTGTCTCGCTTGAGATTTTGGACAGCCTGTTCGTATTCTTCTTCAGTGAGTAGTTGTTGAGCACGTGCGAGCTTCAATTGCTCTAACTCTGCATTATGACGTTCCTGCTGAGTTGTGAGACCGTATTGATTGCGAACAGCCAGGAGACGTTGCTGATATTCGGATTCGAGTTGCTCCTTGGCACGATAGTAGGCTTTGTCAAGCTCAGTGGTATCGAGGTTATTCTTTTCGGCCATTTCCTTCCGGGCCTGATAGGATGCCTCGAGCACCTTAAGTTGCATCGCATAGTCTTCATCGACAGTAGTTAGTTTGAATTGATCCTTAAAACTTTTGATAAGTTCATTCAACTGTGTTTGCAGAGCGGCACGGGTAACATTGGCTTCTTTTTCAGCATTGATAACACGCTGATTGGATTTCCGGACGATGTCTTCTTTGGTGTTAGCATCAGTAAGGGCCATTGATTGGGCATCGGAATAGTAGGACTGCTCAATCTTGAGACGGGCGTCGGCATTCTGTTTGTTCAGCTCCAACAGCATCATTTCATACTGCTGCTTGGTGAGTTTGCCGATGGACTGGGCCGAGTTCAGAGCGGCAAGAGAATCGTTGTACGTCTTCTGCTGATTCTGCAAGTCTTCTTCGCGGAGAGCTTCGAGGGATTTCACAGCGGCTTGCTCAGTAGATACTTTATCCCGCTGTTCTTTCTCAGCTGCAGTCCGAGCTTTATCGGCGACTACTTTTGCTGCCTTAGCTGCTTTTTCCGCTTTCTTTTTTGCGGCTGCCGGATCTTCTTCTGGAAAACGTTTGTTGTATATTTCCTGAGCGACTTCTGCGTATTCCTTATAAGTGTCTTTATTATTTTTTATCCAGGCCTTCAGCTGTACTTCTTCCATTTTGTTGAAGTTCTGGCGTGCCTCAAGCATTTGTTTTTGGGAGTGAATGGCATCCTCGACCGTCTGGCCGTTCAATTGCTTCAGCTTTTCTTCAGCACCCTGGATCAGCTCACCGTACTTCTTGATATTTGCCTCAATCTGTGGCATGGTGGTGGTGTCGATATAGGAGGTGCTACCTCCAAACTGACCATTGGTCTGAGTTATAGTTGCACCACCTTGCTCCTGCTGTGCAATAAGGTTCTCGTAGGTCTTACGATACTCTTCAAGTTGTTTGGTGGTCTCCTTGATTGCATTTTGGTTTTCGAATTTAAGTAAGGCACGTTGTTTCGCTAAGAATTCTTCGATTTTTTCGCTGGAAATGGCAATGGCATTACCGTAATTATCGAAAGCTGTTGCAGCACCGGGAACCATAGCCTGAATCTGTGAAATGACGCTGGCCAACTCTTTTTGTTCTTCGGCAGAGCGTGATGACTTGCCAGCCAACTCCTCATATCGAGCAACAAGACCGGGAAGAGTGCCTTCGAGCTGCACCATTTTATCGAAATGCAAATCATAGGTTTCGGTGTAGGACGTCAGTAAATCGCTCATAGCACTGAAGAAACCGTTTGCCTTTTTCATTGCCCATTTCCAAAAGGGCTCTAACTTTTTACCCACTTTGTTGAAGAAGGCATCCATCGTATCGCCAAGGTTGGACTGGATACCTTCAAGTTCCTGCATTTGTACAGCCATAGAACCGGCAATGCCCTCAATACGGCCAAGTGATAACAGATAGTCTTTAATAGCATCCTCAGAATTACGAACTTCGGTCGTAACACCACGAAAAGTGTACTTGGTGGTTTCTCCGGATTTGGAGGCCTTGATACCAAACTCTTTGAGACGCTCGTTTTCGCCAGTCATTGCATCGAGAATGGCTTCGATAAGCTGATCGACGGATTTACCCTGGGAGGAAGCCAAGTCACCCATATTGATGAGTTCCTGGCTGGTGGGCTTCAGACCTCTGTTAATGAGTTTAATATAGGCTTCCGTCCATTCCTGCATGGAAGATGGTGTGTCTGCAGCAAGTTGCTGGAGCATCTTCATTGCGTCGTTGGCTTTCTTCTGGGACTGGAAAGTATTGCGAAGAACGGCTTCGTATTTAGCAAATTCTTTGCGGGTTTCGTAAGCCTGGTCATGTGCGGATTTGAGCCAGCCAAGAAGCTTTACTGCTATAAAGGCTTTGATGGCAAGTTTCAGCTTGGCCATCAAGGCAACACCCTTATCAGCTTCTTGGTTAACTTTTCTACCTGCATTGCGTAGCTCACCCATACGATTGCGAACATCTGTGAGCCTGGAGTTCAAGCGGGCATACTCTTCCGGATTCGCAGACTCTAAAAGGTTATCCAACACAGCAGCAAGTTGTTTGGCTTCCTTTTTGAGTTGGCCCATAGTCATATCATTGACGTTCATGTTACGGTTGAGAGCACTGATCCGCTTATTATTCTCGGAAATGCGATTACTGTACTCACTACACTCCTTAGAGAGGTTCTTGTACTCTTTCGTGTTCTTTTTTCCTTGGGCTTCGAGTTCTACCATAGCCTTGCGGCGTTCACTTTCCTCTTTTTTAAGGGCTTTGGTATCCTTAGTGAGGGCATGGAGCGCTTCCTGCAGTTTAGAACTGTCACCGGAAATAATAAGTTTGATTTCGTCTTCGGAGAGATGTTTCTTAGCCATGTTGATTTAATTAGATGGTTGTTCAAGAGCTTGCTCCAGTTCCCGGCGGATGGAGCTCCGGATTTCCTGAGTATAGCCGTATTTGATCTCCGGAAAAGTTTCATGATAGAGAACTCCCCAAACTACACGGTTATAAAGTGCAAGATTGCTGCGAATGTGACGGGAGATGCGATCGGATCCACGGCGATAGTTGATATCCAGGAACCGAAGGTACGGGAAGATGCGTATATAGTAGACTTGCTTGTTGTCGGAGTCATGGGATGTAAAGGGACGACGCTGAAGGTGTGCTACCAGGGCTCCGGAACGGGTGTTCAGATAAGTGCGAACCACGTTTTCTTGTGTCTCGTAGATTTTGTTGATGCCTTGGGACATGACATCAGCTATAAATTTGTTGCGAATGAGTTGGTCTGTAATCATATACACTGCTTATTTGCAGCGAATGTAGAAAGAGGAGAAGGATAAGGAAAGGACAAAAACAGCTCCGGAAAACCTTGTATTCTCTGTGTAACTAATACGGTGGAGGTTTCCCGGGGCTTTACTCTATTTTATTTCTTTCGCCTGGAGCATCCAGCGGAAGTCTAAGCCTGCGGATCCGGGCCGATTCTGGTACCGGTAGCCGGCATCGTGCATGGCCTGATGAACTTGATCCTTGGTGATTTGAGCACCCGGATCAATGCGACGGATGGCATCGAAGACTTCATTGGTGGTAAACCAATGAGTCGTATGACGGGCATCGGGTGCAGGCTTGAATGATGCAGACAAGGCTGCAACGTGAATACTAATATCTGTGATGGTTTGTTCTTTATCTTTCATCGTTATCTAATTTAAAGGTTGATAAATGGCGACTAATTTCACGGAGATTGCGAACGATATGCAGACGTTGAGTATCGGCATCTTTACCGTATGGGAATGTTTCTTCCAATATTATATCGATTACTTCGTCGACATTTGATATCATGGAGCAGACATAGTTCTCTTCTTGCATGAACTTGATGGATTCAACTGAGGCAGAAGATATCTGCGCACCATCGATATTGATTGGGAAGAGTCGCTTTTCATTATTAGGTGTCATTTGCTACCTCCTTCCTTATTTATATATTCAGTTAAAAAGTCTCTTAACTCAATAATTTCTTTAATATCCAAACTATAAAGTGTGAAAGGTTTTGTAGGCATCAAGTCATACTGAAGTGTTTCTTGACCTTCATTGTCAGTAATGATATGCTTTACAATAACAAATTTGCGTTTCATATGGAACCTCCTTCCTTATTAAAAGAGATGTTGACACTGCCACCATTGGTGTAAATAACGATAGTTGTACCTTGGCAGTCTGCCTGAAGGTGTTTGCGGCCAGAGCAAAGTTCTAAGGCCAATTCATGAAGCATTTTTTGAACTTTCTCGACGGATACGGAGCGTCCGTTGGAGTGTTGTTTTTCTTTTTTCATAACGTTGTACTGTTTCGCATTTAGGCAGAAAAACGGCTGCCATATCCCGTGTCGCGAAACAGTACAACGTTGATTGCCGAGGCAAAAACAATGTATGGGAAAGGCAGCCGCCAATATCTTAAAAGAGGGCATAAAAAAAGCCCGCAAACTTGTGAGCATTATACGATGCACATCGACAACCAAGCAGGGCTGTACTGTTTCGCACTGCAAATATGGGGATTTATTTTGAGAAAACAAAAAGAAAAACATAAATTCTTTCAATATCTATCACAAACAGTATTCGAAAATGCTATAATTTTACTTTATGTTTAAAATTAACATGTATAATTATTTGATTATCAATTATTTGTATTATTTTTGTGGCGTATTTATTATTTATTTATTCAAACATAATCAAACATGGAAACAAAAATTTGTGTATTTGAAGAGAATCCAATCACTTTTGCATTGGAAAAAAGTAACGGGATGATGATTAATGCTACTGAAATGGCAAAGCCGTTCGGGAAACAAGTAAATGAATTTATGTCAAATGCAAGCACAAGAGCATTTGTTAATGAAGCTTTAAAAAGCGGGAATTCCCGTTTTTTAGGTATCCAAGATGAGAGCGATTTAGTCGATTCAAGACAAAAATCCGGCACTTGGATGCATCGTATTTTGGCTCTTAAATTCGCAGCTTGGTTAAATCCCGCATTTGAACTTTGGGTTTATTCTACCATTGAGAACCTTCTTTTCGGAAAACATGTTCAACGTGAGCAATCATTTGAACGTACTCTGAAATTTCAGAAAGAGCTGGATGAGTTGAAAGACAAACCTCAAAAATCAGGTGAAGACTTTGAAAGATATCTGGAACTTGACAGAGCTTTGAAGCACGAAAAGGCAATACGCAAATCGCTGACATCAGAAGCGGTCACTGGAATGCGGTCATTGTTTAGTGAGGATGATTAAAATCCACAGCGAGAGACACAAGAAAAGCGGAGTTTTTAGGCTCCGCTTTCTCTGAATATTTAGTTATATACATCGTCTTCTGTTTTTGCACTTCGGATAAACGATTTTTTATTCTTGGTTTCTTTTTTATCCTCTTTTATTTCTTTGGCATCCTTTCGAATCTTAAATCCCTCGTTAATAGCTTCCCCTTCCGGGATATCCTTGCTTAAAAGCCAATGATAAACATTCTGATTGGAAGATGTTACGACATAGGCCTGTTCGAATTTCCATCCAAGTCGTCCCATGTAATTCATTGCATCAACCATAGAGTTGAAAGAAAGAGGATTACCATCCTCATCAACAAGGCGTGAACTCCATCCTTTAGCTTCCTGCCCAAAATCGACAGTGACATTAACTTTACTGCTCATGAACTTCCCTGTACCAAGAAGTTCACAATAAACACGATGTAATTGTTGTGCATGAATAGACATCGCTAAACTCATTAGCACAAAGATAAATAGTACTTTTCTCATATCTTATAGTTTAAAATCTAATCCTAATTCTTTAGCAACATAGTTAGCTACAGGAATAACATTATCCCAACCACCACAACATTCGGGACTTAAAGCTATTGTAACAATAGCAATCTTATCACTCTTTTCCAAAGCTTCTCTAAGTTCATTACAGAAGAAATGTATATATTCATAGCTCAACATTTGGAGAGTATTATGATAAAAGAAATAATCTAAATCTATATTTATTATCCAGCGGTTATTTTTATCCTCTTTAAACTCAGAAAATCCCTCTACTGCATCATTTATACAGCCTAATAACTGAATGTTATCATATTGATATTTAATAATTAAATCTTTATCATCAATAATGTCTGGACAAGCAAAACAATATTTCTTAAACCAATTTGGAAATAAACGCTGAATTTGAAGAATATAATTGCCATAATTGAAACATTGAATTAATTCATTATTTCTTTGATATGACATAGAAATAAATTCGTCTAAAAGTATAGAAGTATGATTTTTAATTCTTTCATATGATTCGATTGGTGCATTTCTCCATAAATCTGGATGTTGATCAATATGAAAAAAATTTAGATTTTCTTTTTTATTTAATTCATTTAGCCAACAATATGCTGCCGCTAAGTGATTATCCATTATATAGATGTTTCCCTGTTTATATATAAGATTCACATTATAACGGCCAACTTTTTTATTCCTAATATCAATAGGTCTTTTTATCCAGAAACCTTTTTTTACCTCCATGTGCTATTTTATTTCTATATATGTTTTTAATTCACTATTAAAACACTCTTTCTCACGAGTACCATTTTTGATTTCTACCCCAAAAATAGCTTCTATTTCATATATGATTGTATTTATTTCCCATGAATTTTACGGATTTTTTTAGTGGCGTAAAAATCTTGTCTTGAACCGATAAATAGTCAGGAATGTGATGTAATGCTTGCAAGATTATATCAGCTATTTTATCACTGTTGTCCATAGTATAATTAAAACTCAACTCCTCATACCGTGCGCCAACCGGAACCACCCGGAACCCGATTTTACGAGTTACACGATATGAGGAGTTGATGAAGTGGTTTATTATTGGCAAAGGCAAATGTAGTGAATAGTATTTAATTAACAAATAAAATAGGCCTCCAACTCGTGGAAGCCTTTTAATCAGAGGGAAGAATAATAGTGTTCAATTAATACTCAGCGTTTTTTATCTGAACTTTACCCTCAAATTTTGGTGTTTTTAAAAGCGATGCTCCTTTTCAGGATGCATTGTTACAATACAGCACTCATAGCGCTTAATTTCTTTCCTATATCATTTAATGCAGCAGACAGCGTACTCAACTCATTAGGAGTAAAAGTAGCCTCTTTACCGTTTACCCTGTTGCCATTGAGGCGTTGATAAAACCAAGAAGAGGATTTACCAAAGTATTTACGGGCAATATATGAGACGGATATTGCTGGCAATACTTCTTTCATTTTATCACGCAATACCTCTTGCCGAACATCCTCTAATTTATTGTGGATATTTGCAAAGTCTTGTTTGACGCCTTCCAAAAGCCTTTCATCATCTTCTGTATTCATTGACTCCAGCAATTCTGAAATCTCTTTGTCAATTTCAACACGATGGGCTTCATCGCTTTTTTTCCAAAGCTCTTTCAACTCAAAAAAACGTTCAGTCTTATCCATATAGCAAAATTTTAAATCCAACGAAAAGAATCCCGCCCTTGTGGCCAACAAGGGCGGTTTTCCTTCTGGTCAATACAGTTTACCACCCAAACTCTTGATTTCCTCTTCGAGTCGTTTGATTTCTGCTTCAACCACCGCTTTCATGTTCCTGCTTCTTGAAGACAGTTGATGATGTCTGCGGAGATAAAATTGCAGGTCTTCTTCCAGCTCTTTTATCCGAGCCTTTAGCTCTTTGTCATTACTCATTGAGATCTCTTGTCTTAATGACAATGCAAAAATAACATTTTTATTATTAGCATCCAACTAATTCAATAACAAAAATATTATTGGATTGATTATTTAACACTTACGTAACCATAAGTAGACAAATCCGCCAAAAAGTGTTCAGGGGAATCAGCGCGGATTACGTTCCCGGTCTGATCGTGGAATCGGTCGGCAAAATGGTACATGTATTCCTGGTCGGTGCACTGGCTGTCGAAACGGCTGCTCTCACGGAGTTTGGTTACAAAATCGGCGGCGCAGGTGGCGGTAATTTTACCGCCGTCCTGCAAAGTGTAGGTTGTTGTCATTATTATGCTAATTTTTTGGTTCTGAGTTTGAAAAATATTTTTTGGTCGGCGGTTAAAAAAGGAATGTTCGCAAGGGAGCATCCTGTGTTAACCATGCCTTGTTTTGCAAAGGTAATCATGTTTGCGGCAAAGCGTATCCAATTCTCCATTTTTGTGAAGTTGGTTGTACCGCCATGCTGGCGAAATTCAACCGTGCGGTGGCGGGAGTAGGCTTCGAGGTTCAGCTTGTGGTAGCGGTCGTTTCTGAAAACCCCGCGAAGGTCCTGGATGGTTTGAGCTTCCCGAATGCGGCTTTCTGAAATACCGGAAAGGCGTTTGCAGTAGGTGTTATTGCGGCGGGTATTCGGCATGAAAGCGTCGATTACAGGTTCGAGGTGGCGGTAGGTTATTGCCAGGTTGCGCCAAGTTTCGATGGTGAAGTCTGCGGCGTCCATGTGGATATGCAGGCCGCAGCTGTTATTTACCTTTACATCGCAATAATCAAGTACCCAGCAAACTTTCTGAAGCTCCTGCAACCCGGCCTCTCCTTCCAAAATCGGGCTAACCAGTTCGAAAGTGTCGTTTCCGCTAAGGCTTCCGTCTGATACAAGTTTCCAGTGGTTGCGGGTGTCGTGGTTGTAACCCTCAACTGCTACGTCGATTCCAGCCTCGCTAAGTTCGCGGGCAAGGCGGTGTTTATCGCAGTTATATGCTTCAATCTCGATGCCGAAGCGGCGGTTGAAAGTGTAGTCTATTTCCGGGATGGCTGTTGCAGCTACAGGTTGTTGTTGGTTGAAAGTGCCTGCTTCAAGCATCTTTTTGTAGACGTTCTGGACGAAACCGTAGTTTCCGTTGGTTACTAAGTCGGCCACCTGGCGGCGGGTAAGACCTAAAAGAAGGAGCTGTTGAATCTTCGCTGTCTTCGTTATGCTCTGGTTGAGAATGTTTGTAATTTGTTCGTTCATAATGCTTTACCTTTATTATTGTACAGCTAAGGTAACACTATTAACGCACATATCGTAGCAATACCATCTTTATTATCAGCGACTTAGCCTTGTTTAGCTTGAGCAAAAAAATGATTATTTTTTGCGTCGGAGGTAATGTATAAGGGTGGCCAAGAAGATCAAAACGAGGTATGGAAGGAAGGGTTGATACCAGGGAACTTGCTTCACTTGGTAGGTGGTGTCGACGGTTTCTGTTTCATGAAATTGTTCTGAGGTGGTGTCGCAGGTAAGGGTGAGCTGGGTTTCGTTAATTGTGGAATCGGATTTGCTCTTGGAAGATAGGTCGATATCGGTTACAGATTTAACCGGACCATGTGAGGCGGTATCGCCAGGCTCCGGTGGGAAGAACTCCACGATCCGGACAATGAGGTCGGATTCTTGCTCATGCAGATATCGGGCAAACTTTCTTTTGAAATCCAAAGAGTCGGTCCGGGTTTCCTTGAGGTGATTAGTTTCGATATCAGAATGAGAAGTTCCTGACCGCGAACTTCGACAGCCCACGATCAGGAGTAAGATAAACAACACAATCAATATATTATGAACAAAGTGCATGGTTACAACATTTTGAGAATGGATTGTACGTGAATATCGGTAATAGCCTTTTTCCCTGTCGGAGAAAGAAGAAATCGACAGTCTTCCTGATTATCCATGAAAAGGTTTTCAGTAAGAATGGCCGGACATAAAGTTTCACGAAGTATTCCAAGATTAGTGTCCCAATCTGGATCACCATCGGAGAAATCTGCACGCATGGGTGTGATATCCTTTAGGATATCGCGAGCTGTATTCCAAAAAACGGTAGCATAGTCATCTGATTTGGACTGGCCAAGATAAGTATGAACTTCCCAACCGCGAGCTTTACCATTGAAAGCATTGCAATGAATGGAAACCAGAAAACAATTGCGGATACCTATTTCTTTGCAGATGGTATTCACGCGGCGAGCCCGTTCACGAATAGGTACATCGATAGACTCCCGAACAATCAGTTCAGAGTCAACTCCGAATTTTATGAGCTCTGAATAAACTCGACTCGCTATTTCACGAGTATAGGACCATTCAAATAGCTGACTGCCATCTGGCCAAAGTGGCGAGCGTTTACCTGCAGTATTCTCGCCATGCCCGTTGTCAAGTAGGATTTTCATCTTTTACCTCCTTTTTTTTAAAGATTCGTACCTGGTACCGATAATCGACTCCGAAGAGTGCACCGGCGAATGTGCTGACTTCTCCAAATGCCACCAGGACGGAATTATGTATTTCTCCGCGAGGAGACACCCAAAAGCCTGAGAAGATGAGTACCATCCCTGAAATTGTGAGGAAGACAGCTACAGCCAATTGTACCGTGAGTTTTTTCATTGCTTTCATTTTTTTGCTAAGATATAGGGGATTTACCGCTATTTAAAGGACGATTTCACATCAAAAAGATCAGCTGCAGAGGAATTGAACATGAGCGTCCAACCTATACTTTTGAATTCCGGAGAAACGAAAGGCACGATATCGTGATTATCGGATATCTTATCTAACCAGGGAGTTGCGGAGGACTGGGAGTCTTGGATGAGTTTCTTCCGGAGAGACGCAAGAAGAGACAAGGCGGCATCCGAGGCTATGGCAACTTCGACCATATCGGCTGAATCAGTCAGTTTCATGGCAATGGTGGCCGCCAGCTTCTGTTGGTCTAAGATGGAGTTCCTGGAGTCGCGAGATGAGGAAAATTCTCCAAAATCAATGAAGAGGTAGTTGCCGGTGATGTCGTTCACGCGCCTTTTCACATCGTCGTATGATTGGCCGAAAACAAGATTCTCAAGTTCCGGCATGAGTGGATCCGGAAGATTCTTCACGTACTCAAGCAGAGTGGAGTATTGAGGGGACTGGCTTGCACCATTGCTGAACATGGAGATCACGCCTTCCTTCTGAGGGTATTGGGCAAAGTATTTTAATAAATTCAGGATCATAGAATATCATTTATTATGTGAATGGGTAAGCCAGTTTCTTTTGCGATGTCTATCTTCTCCATCTTAGCAGAGTGAAGGCTTCGGACGGTATCAATGAGTTTCTTCCGAAGGATTGTAAGGTATTGAAGGATATTCATCCGTTCGACGGTGTCCACGTCGCCAAGGCCATCGGAACTCAAGTTATACAGAGACTCAAGGGCACCGGTGGAAATGGCAGACACTTTGGTATTCTTGGCCTCTGTAAGTAACTTGAATTCGGTTTTGGTGAATAGATAGTTTACGAACGCCTGGAAGTTGAAGGCAATGGCTGTTAATTCATCTTCCGGCAACTTGACGAATTTATGTGCGAGGGAATGAGCTCCATCAGAAGAGTACCGGTCCGGATAATAAAGAATGGCGGCCAAAAGCGGAAGTTGCTCTAATGATCCGCCAATCAAGGAACGGGCCTCGATGAACTGAAGGGCGGTCAAAGAGCAAGTAAGCCGGTTGAAGGAAGTGTCTATCGTATAGGCTGAATATAGCTCCTCATCATTGAAGCGAATTACCGGGATCATCTGTTTACAAAAACAGGAGTCAACGGCATAGTTGTAGGGCAGCTTGCTCAGATATCGAGCAATGGTGATGCCTGTCAATCGGTGCGGTGGAATACGTTTGCATAATTTTCGTGTGTCCGAATCGAGATCCTGGAGAGCGGCGTCATTATCTGGATAGACAATTGTGAATGGGAATGTTACTTGTTCGGCCAGCCAGGCTAAGTTAGCCCATCCATCAGAGTCCTTTATTTTTTTGAGTTTCCACCCCATAACGCGGCATACATAGTTTACGCGAACCATAGCAACGGAGAGTTTACCTTTGGCCATTAGTCCAATGTCATGAATGAGGGACTGAAAAAGGTACGGAGTAATACCCTCCCAGGAATTAGGAATGCTGTATTGCGTTCCTTTGGCTATAAAATCAATAGTTGGATTTAGCATGGCATCAGCATTATTAGGTCGTCAGGACGGTTAAAGGAGGTGTTAGTATCGACGGATCCGGAAGAATCCGAAGTAAGTAGCAAATCGATATTGACTAACTCTTGTTTTACCTCATTAGCCAAAGATGCTGCTAAAGCAAGCATACGTTCCTGCTCATCTTTGCCAGAACGACTTGCCTTGGAGTCATCGAATAGACTCCGAATCGTAGGTGGAAACTCAATGATATCGAAACGGCGGAGTGCGATGGCAATGGTTTGCTTTGCCAGGCAACGGTGAAGCATTCGCAAGATGTCCGCCTTATTTTCAGCTCGTTCAAAATAGCCTGATAGGCCATCATCCAGGGCCTCCTTTTGAATAGGAATAGCCCGGAAAAAGAAGAGGTAAGACAGGTCTATGGAGTATAACATATCGAAGTCTTCGGTACTTTGAATCTTAAGTCCATCAAGGAGCTTCTTATACCTGGTTTCTTTCCAAGAAGGGAAGTTCTCTTCAGTATCAAGCAATTGGATTGCTGTATCCATTGCGTTGTAGTAGTTTTCAATAAAGGAGCGACGCATAGTTTCCTGCTCATGCTTATAGATGTCAACATCGTCTTTACGTTTGGAAACGATGTCGAAGATGAGCTGTTTAGCCATAGTTAGATTTGCCATAGCCATGCATAAGGCATCCTTGAGTTCTCCGTCAGTGGGAACAATCTCAGAATATACCTTTTTCGTGAGAATGATAACTATCTGCTTCTTTGCTGAAATAGCAGATGAGTTGAGCTGGTCGAAAGTGATGTTACTTTCGGCATACGGAGCGTATTTACGAAACTCCGACACGGTAGGGAATAGTTCTTGTAATATTGTCATGACTGTTGCTTATTAAGTCTGTCTTTTGGAGATACATCTTCCTGGCGAGCTGGAACTTCTCGGTAGAAGCCAAGCCGATAGCCCTGATTGTATAAATCGGGGAAGTTTATCTGCATGGCCTGATTAAATGGCTCAGAACAAATTTCATCTTCAGAGGTGAGCGACATAATGTAAATCAGGTAGTTGTAATAGGCATCGGCACCCGATTTGGAAATCACTCCATCTTTGCTGACGCTCGAAATTGAAGAATCAAGGCCTACACTGGAGAGAAGTACTTCATCGGCGCGTTTATCGTAGGAAATAAGGGCGTCGATATATTCCTTATATTTTAGATCCACTGTTTCGATTTTCCAGCGTTCTTCCTCACCCTGACTATTTTTAAAGCTGATGGTGGCATAGGCTTTCCCCTGGTTGTCCGCTCCGGATAGATAACGGGATATTTTACGCAGTTCTGACTGTAGATATTTGATAAGCGTGGACTCTTTGAATACTGTGCCAATCGCAATGCCATTGTATTCCAGTAATTTCTCATCGTTTTTTTTACGGTGCTTGTTTTCCTCACAGAGCTTGGAGATTTGGATCCGTTTAGACTCAATCCAAGCATTAGGAATGATTATATGAATCTTAGCAGCCAGGGAGTTACGGAGGAATGAGTTTATATAATCGGCGGTATCATTGGAGCCTTTGATATACGACTTCGTTCCGGCATGTGTTTCATTCACCCCGTAGAACTCATCGACAGATTTTTCGCGATGGTGTGATATGGCCGCATACTTGTAATTGCTGATTTCCGCCAAATTGAATTTAGGATAGATACGGAAAGTTGAAGTGCCATACCCCCATCTCCCTACAGCTATATGCCGGAAGTCCTTATAATAGACTACATCAGTGGCAACATCCTTCTTTGTTGTTGCCAGGCGACAATGCTTATTTTCCATTATTTCAAGTCCGGCAACAGGGAGCACTCCTCTACCCTTCCCTATTGTAAATCTCCACTTAACAAAGAAATCACGAAAATAGTAGTAGTTCTTGATGATAGATTTGGCAACCTCTTTATGGTCCGATTCAAGGCCACGTTCTTTCCAGCTATTAAGCCAATCAATAACTTCCGGGCAATCAATCCATTCTTTCTGTAACTTGCCATCGACTATTGTAGGCTTGTATACACTAATCCCATGCCCATATAGCATATTAACCTGCTTGGTTATCAAACGGGGAAGCAACCGATTCTTCTTGATATCTGAGGCAATCTCTTCACACTTCAGATTGTTGAAGCCACGACTGCACACTTGAAATCCTTGGATGCTCTGCCATTGCATGTCTGGGAAGTTGCTGTCATTAAGTACCGGAAACATCGGATCCGGATCCAGCACTGACGAGATCGGTTTATCACCGATTTGAAATGAAATTACATTGTCATCGTCAAGATAACAACCGTAATTGCCTATCATTTTAAGGTTGCTTTTACTCATAACCAATCTATTTTATGAAGTTTAAAACCATCTTGTGGAAAGCCCATGTACCGGATAAGTATGCGGTAACACATCTTCGGTTCACCATTTGCATCACTGAAGAGAAAGAAGTTATCGCTATCAATACTAAACCGTTCCTCCGGCAATTGGGTGCGCCATTTGCATCCTTCCTTTACCGTTAAATTAGGTACAGCCTCGCCCCTATGCCTTGAGCATGGGAAGAAGGCAATGGTGAAGCAGCCATTGGGAAGCTTCGAGATCTCTTTAGCCCATTGCATCGCTTGGATACCCGTCATTGTCATTTCCATGCCCGAAAGTAGTGGGTTTCGAGGTGCGCCAAAAGGACGCCCCTGCCGTTTGTCATATTTTCGGAATTTTTGGGAGGGGGTGAGCGGCAAGGTGAAAACTCAGCGGTGCGTGTACACTGTCGCCTTGCAAGAAAAATGCAATTTGATTTTTCAAAAGCAAAGGGGTATTTTCCAAAGGGTTAGATATTTTTTTGGTGTCAAACGGTTCCATTATTATACTTTTGCTGATATATTTTTAGGGTGAAAAATAGCTACTATACTGCCAAGTTATCGGGTAGATTATCCGGCATTGATGATAATTCGCCTTGTACTTTGTTTCCATAGCGACCGAAAAGGAGGTAGATTAATGAGCTGGGGAGCTGCGTTGTTAATCCGGCTTGATTCTTTAAAGGTACTTTCTTTTCGGAAGATTTATCCAGTTCGATGCGTCCCTCTGTTTTCTTCAATGGTGAGAGCATGATAGAACTGCAAAGGTTCTTGCACTCGTTTTCATCTATCAACACTTCCGGCAGGGCATTGCTACGACCGCCAAAAATGAGTAACAACAGCTTGAACTGCTGCCAATAGTAAATTGTAGACTGGCCCTCGTTCATCAGCTCGACCTCGAAGCCGTAACTTTCGAGTTCGCGCTTTAACACCCGGCTATCGGTGGTGATTTGTTCCAGTTCCTCCCGGCGTTTGTTACCGGCACGGTCAGGGTATAGGATAATGCGCTTGTTGATGGAGTCCGGGCCGAAGAACTCATGGAACTGGCGGGCGAGTTCCGGTTGTTCGTCCGGATAACAACAATAGAACTCCTTCAACACCCGGAGCTGACGACCGGAATTCTTTTCCTGAGCAACAGTCAGGGATGAGAAATGGCCGGGGTCGTAACCTACAAGAAGCTCATCGTGTTTGCTGTAGTATTTCAGATATCGAGCTGTGAGGATGAAGTGTTCCCGAAGGTCGAGTTTCAGAATGGACTCATAAATGTAGCTATCGGAAAATTGGTGTTTTTCCTTGTTGTAGCTGGCGAAGAACTTATTAATCACTTCCTTGTGACGGATGGCACAAATGGAAGTAAGGAACTCATCCATGTCGAGGGTTTCGAGCTGGGTTTTAAAGAACTTAGGACCGAGGATATCCTTATTACAGAAAGAACTGGCACGGACATACAGGGTGGCGTTCCGGCGCATGTCGGCCAGGCGAGGATTCCAAAGGGCGATGATGCGGTCTTGCTTGATGATTTCAAGACGGATGCGCTCAAGGGTGACGGGATTGGTGGTTTCGCGTTGTGCATTTATCAGTTTGTATTTCTGATAGATAGCGGCATTTACGTGAAGTGCAACGGTAGATATTTCTTCCAGAAGTTTGTGATCCATGTGGCGTTCGTATTCTTCGAACCAGTCGTCTTCGCCAAGGTCAACGCGGGCGGTATCGGATACACCGGTGATGCCCTGGTAGTATGGAGAGCGACGAATATCGGCACTGGATCCACGAAGTGAGGGGAACAAACGGGTTTTCAGCTTTTCACCTTTGTTGTGCTTCATCTCTTCGATGATGGCATGGACGGCAGACCGTCCGGCGACGGATTCGGGCTGGTCGGAACTGACGAGCTGGATGTGATGGCCATCACGAAAGACGACGCTATGCTTGGGGTACGATATGGGATATCGAGGTCGGCGAAAGTGCGATGGAAGTTTGGCTTCGCCAACAACGTAGTCGATGCCGTACTCAAGCATGGGGCGGACTTTACCGGCGACGGTGACGGGCTTGGAAAAGTAGGCCTGTAGGTTTGGCCAGACATTGGTCATGAGGGCGACGTAGGTCTTATGTACCAGGAAGGAAAGTTCACCGGGCATATCATTGGCCACACGGATGATGCGGGGGCCGGTGATACCTTCGGTCTTTCCTCCGGCACGGGCAACCTCGGCAAACACGTTGTTGGAGTCGATGACATTGACCTGAATTTGCATCTGGTTCATGTAGTAGCGTTCGAAGCTCGTTGTTGCGTCGAAGGTACTCTCTGAAGATGACAGAGAGCTTGAGGATTGGCTATACAGTTCTATTCCCATGTTATTCCTCGTTTAGTTCTTCGTATTCCGCCTCCTGGATATCGGCATCGCGGAGAAGACGTTTCTTTTCAACTTTCTCTATAGGAAGGCTGTCAATGAGATTGAGGTAGAAGCCTTTGTTGTGCTTGGCGGCAATTTCCTTGAGTGAGGCTTTGCTGTAACCGAGGTCTTCAGGACTGAGTTCCGGAGAGATAAGGAAGACGATGCCAAGGTCGCGGTCAGCTTCGGCGATTTCGGAGGCGCGGCGACGGCATTCCAATGCAGCGGCATAACATTTCCCCATCGTTTTATAATCTTCAGCCGCAGCGCAGAGTTTGGCTAAGTCCTCATACTTATCGGCATAATTCGACTCCCACACCTTGATAGATACATTGTTATCAATGCTGAAGTAATTAATTGCAGCATAGATACGAGCCTTACAGGTACGTTCGTCGATGTTGATTTGCTGCTGGGCATTGATGCGCTGGCGCAATTGTTTGGCTGCACGGGTGATGTTACGTTCGTATTCGTATATTTCAGCAGCCCACTGGAGCTGCTTCAGAAAGAGCTGTACGTCGGCAGGAATTCCATCACACTTCCCGGTGGTGAGAAAAGAGGATATCAGGTCCGGGTGTATCTTATCAAGGGTGTCGAGTTGGGTCATACGCCGAATAATTCTTTTCGAAGTTTCTCTAACTTTGCTTCCTGCGTGGTTTCTTTCAACATGGTAATGGCATCAAGATCACCACTGGCAGCTTTCTTGATGAGTCCTTCCATTATGGCATGTGCCGCTTCTTGCGGACTAAGTGGTGGAGTGTCCGCCTTATTTTCTTGGGTGGGTGATGTTTTCTTTTTCATAACCTGCATTAATTATGCAGGCAAAAGTAAATGATGAGAGGAGAGCAATGAAGGACAAATCCCCGCTACAAAAGTTTGTAACGGGGATTTGGAGAATTACTGGTGAAAAGAAAGTTCTATGATTTCCTTGTTGATATCGGAACAAAATGCAGTCAGCCATTTTACAAGCTGCATATCATTCTTGGGGATTTCGGAAAGGTTGGAAGTTACAATTAAACTCATAACAGCCCGGGAAACAATTGACCATTCTTCAACGGTCAGTTCCTTACTTATTTTCTTATTAGGATTCATTTGGAACCTCCTTTCTGTTTATCACGATGTTCTTTCCAGAGGAAATACTGTATGCTTTGATGATCGTAGACTTCATTAAGAAGTTGCCGGAGGCAAAAAAGCTCATTCAGATTCAAATCTTCAATAATGGAATATTCACCGACATGAATAGTGTAACGTGGTTCTGTGTTTGTACCGCCCATATAATGCTCTGTTGCCTCGGTAACAAAGATACGGCGTACTCTTTTGTTCTTTTTGCTCATTTTGAACCTCCTTCCTCATTAAAAGAGATGTTGACTGTCCCACCATTGGCGTAGATGATAATGGATTTGTCACTACGGGTAGCGCGGATGCGCTTGCGGCCAGTGCAGAGTTCAATACCAAGGTTAGCAAACATTTGCTGAACCTTCTCGGCGGATACATAGCGTCCGCGGGCGCGTTGGGTTTGTTTTTTCATTTTCTTACAGCAGTTTAAAATGAAACAATATGTTGATTATACACTTATGTGTCGAATCTTGAAAGACGGGAAAGGGAGCTTCCAATCAATACCCCAAAGCATATACGGAATAGAAAAAAAGAAAGTTCCGCTTTCCCGCTGCTGTACACCTTGACAAGGCCGGGAGGCCATTAAGCACTCCACACGGGGGTCGGAACTATATGATAACCGATAGGCATAAAAAATGCCAACGGTAAAGTTGGCGAACATCGTCGCCTTGTCAAAATGTACAGCGTTGCAAAGATGGGAATAGTTTTTGGAATAGCAAAAAGAAAGCGGAGTTTTTTGCTCCGCTTTATTCTATATATAATCATGAACATCTAACTTTATAGAACTAGATTTTTCAGGTACTTCTATATAGTATAGCTCCATTTCATTAAATAAACATTTGTCACCTAAAGGTAATGTTTTTAACTTATAACAATCGGTTGATTTTAATACAGTCTTTTTCTCTTTTCCATAACATAATTTAAGAATAAAGTCAGATTCCTCTCTATAGTTATTACCACGATTCAAGAACTGTGCTCTATACATATCCCGCAAATAATTTTCATTGGGTGATAAACTAACTATAAAACCCTTAGCAATGAAGTCTTCCTTATTATAACAACGTAATAAATGCATTAACATGCTTATTTTTATATATGAAGATATAATTTGCTCTCTTGCATGAAAAATATCATTGGAATCAAAGGTTGATTTAAGTTCTGATAGAAAGAGATATTTTTTTCCATTTTCTTCAAAAATAGTAATACCGTCACAGTCATTATGGAAAATATCAGATGAACCAGCTTTCTGAAAGAATGAAGTCATATCCTTTACTATTGTAGCATCAATGCACTGAAAGCACGAATTTGACCAAATAAGTTCTTTCACTTTCGATTGGGCAGATGTTTCCTTGATGGATATATTATCCCTACAATACTCCATTGAGTATTTAGGAAATAGGTTATTTAAATCAGAACAAAAAGACATCAATTCTCCTTTAAAAGATTTCTTATTTCGCATGATAATTCAATATCATCTTCAATTACTTGATAAAAAGCTTCAAATGGAATTCCGTCTTTAGACAACACATCTTGGGATATAATCCGAGATGTTCCATCATTCATCCTTTTCAATAGATATGAACCTATCTGAGTTGGATTTATCAAACAATTGTCCTTAATATGTTTCTTCATTAACAAGCCTGCAAGGATTTCAGGATGTACCTTTTCCTTTAGCTGGTGTAATTTCATCAAATTGTTTATTCTCTTTATGAAATAGTCACTATGAGTCGTTATTTGCATATGACATCCTTGATTTATGGCACACGCTATCAAATCGGCCACTTTAACTTGTCTTTCAGGATGTAGATGCGCCTCTGGTTCTTCAAATAATACAGAAAGCCCCTTAGCAGAAAATTTGTTTAACAATAGAGTAAAGGGTGCCATTTCTTTGATCGAAGAGGCTGCGGCCGTCAACGGCATACTAACCCCACTATCTGTATAATAAATAATGCGATCTTCAACCTGTTGTAAATTACCATTGTTTACTTCCTGCATGCATGCAGAAATAACAGGATCAATTATGGCTGGACGCGGTAGAGGACGATTCAGGGCAATCTTAAAATCAAAAAACTCATCATACATACCAGAACGAAAAGAAGGTCTTTCCGCTAATTCCATTAATGCTCCACGAGAAGGGGGCAATAAATAGGTACGTGTTATTGCCGTATAATGACCAAATATTTCTTCTGACAATACTGCGCTCAGTAGATCAGCAAAAGGTATTGAACTTGGTTCAAAAGTATTAGCCATTATACGATATGTAAAATCATTCAATACGATTTTATAGAATACTTCTTCGCGTTTATCTAATCCAACAATTTCATCTTCAAACAAAAATTCAAAGTATTCATTCTTACAAGTAAAGTTTATCTCAACTTCTCCTGTTAAGTTTTCATTTCCAATCATATAACCAATATATGAAATAGCATCTTTATTAATCCAAGAGAAAAGTTCTTTTGCTGAAAGTCTGAATAAGATATCTCCTGATTTTTTTTCATTAAATACAGATTTGAAGTCATAATTGCTTTCTAGAAAATAATTATTGAGGCGGTCATTAATAAGCAATACATATAGATAATGAACCAAAAAAGCTGCATAACTTTTCCCTAATCCGGATTCTCCGGAAAAGATCATCAAAGGTTTCATTTCTAGTTTGGAATCTCTGATTGCTCCTAACTTCTTAATATCAAATGTTACTGTTATCATACTTTCTATACGTTATATTTCTATGGGCACACAAAGGTAACAAAATCTATCATTAAATCTATTGATTTGAATATATAATAATTAGATTATTTAATATTTGAGATAAATATAAAACTTATTTTCCATGATTTATTAATAAATTTGTCATGAACTCTAAATTTTAAACAGGCGAAAGATTGCTATAAGTTAGAAATCTTCCGCCTATCCTTTTACTCTCCCGGCTCTCCCAAGTATCGAAGTATAGCCTCGTGTTGTATGGGGGTGAGTGCCCGTTGCCGGGGTTTGAAGTGCAAATTTTCAAGTTCTGCTTTCAGTTCGGTATTCAGTTCTATCCATCGGTGTAACTGAATACTAGCACTGCGGGGCGTGCTTCGCGGGAAATAGGCTTGAGCGAGGTCGCTCATGTAGATTGCTTTCATTATTCGTATATTTTGCTTTGGAATTTATGGCTGCTAAATTACTTGAAACTACCTATAGGCAATAGGACGTTTACCTATAGGTAGCGGGAGATTTACTTACAGGCAGTTGGCTGACTACCTATAAGTAATTTATCCCAAAGGGTTCTCCTCTATGCCTCCGTCCGAGCCGGAACCACTGCCATCTGTTTGGGGAGTTTCTCCTAATTTAGGCACACGCTTGAAGGTAAGACCTCCGTCTCCGGCACGGGTCGCTGCTTTAATCGGCTTTCCCGGGCGGAACTGGACGTTGGCTGCCGTGATGTTGTTGGGGGTGAACTCTTTTTCATTCTTGGCTCCTTTGCTTGACAATTGGAGTTGGAAGCTGCCGAAGTTTTCGAGGCGAACAATCTTGCCTGCTGCCAGATTTTTATTGATTTGCTTGATGAGGGCGCGGATGGTGTTCAAAGCGTCACCGTCGGTCAGAGAAGTTGCGTAGGCAATATCTTCGGCCATTTCGTCCATAGTTACTTCACCGTTGGCTTGCGCCTTGGCATAATATAGCTTTAAAGCGGATTTATCACCGGGTTTGCTGCTCATCAGAGCGAGGGAATAGTTTACACTCATGTTGGTTGATGTTTTAATGATTAATATTACTCTGTCGTTTTGCAAATTGACAAGACAAAGGAACACAGTCAGCAGGAGTGCTGGTTGGTATACGTGGATTCTATTGCATAAGAAAGCGTTAAGAGGGATTATTGGGACTATCGGGATGACTTACTGATTGCAATATTGCTTTGAATAGGGCCTCACGTTCACGATGGCGACGGAGGTTCTCTTTATCCTGAGTGCGCCGAGTCTGCCGGTCGGCTCGCTTCAGGTAAGATTCGTATCTGCGGATGTTGTCTGCTACATTCTTGTGCAAGCGTAGAAACTCATGCGGATCCGTCTTCAGTAACTTCGTCAGTTGCGCTCTCTCTGACTGATGAGTTATGAGCGGATGAATGTAGAGGAACTTCCCAGTGTCGTTGAACGATTGCAGCTCGTCGAAGGCTTGTAAGTTCCGGATCCGAAGTTCCACCATGTCCATGATGTCACGCTTGACCGGATTCTTATCCAGGCGTTCGTCGAGCTGCTTCATTTGCTTCCAGGTAACCACACGGTCATTGTAGATGAGTGTGGCTATTTGGACTTGCGGGTCGAAGAGGTTGTCCCAGTCGATTTGCGGGTACTCCTCGTGCTTTTGGATTTTGCCGGAGCTGCTACCGGCTGCTCTTTTTTTTTCTCAGTTTCCAGAGCTTGTTCGGCTTCTTCAGCACGAGTTTCGGCTTCTTCTTGGGCTTCTTCCGCTTCTTCGGCACGCTGTTCAGCTTCATCGGCTCTTTCTTCGGCTTCTTCGAGGGATTGCTCCAGTTCCTCTATTTTTTCAGATGCTGGAGAGTTTTCGGTATTATCGGTACCGGTAGTCTCATCAGTGGCAGGGATGCCATTATCAGTAGTAGTTTCGCTGACCGGAGGAGTTTCGCCGCCAGTACCGGGAGTTTCATCAGCGGCAGTGGTGTCATTGTCAGTGGCAGTAATTGCGTTGGTTGAAGGAGCTTCGCTACCGGTACCGGGAACTTCAGCAACGGTCTTCAGTTCATCCAACTTCTGACGACGGAAGGCGCGAATGTTTTCCCTGGTGGTATGATCCAGCAAGGAATAAAGGATTTCATCTGCGTATCTCTTCGGATCGCGGGCATAAGTTCTCAACTGAGGAAGCCAGGGACATCCCTTTCGCAATAACTCAAGGTCATATATTGCAGCATCCGGATTGCGGAGGGCTTTGAAGTGGAGTTTCTTTTGTTTGAAATTGTACATAGTTGTAGGATTTAAAGAAACAAGCTAACACAACTGGATTTAGGCCAGCAGGTTAGCTTGTTAATGATAATTTTTAAGCTGTCTGGATACGAGTACCCTGGACTTCGACAAGCGTAGACGGGTCCATGACACGGAGCGTGATGGAAGAGCCAGCCTTGGCTGTCCAGGTAGCACCATCCTCCAAAGTAAATGCTGCACCATCGGCAATGGTAGCAGCCTTGTCGGTACCGGTACCTTCGAGAGTGATGTAGCGACCTTTATCGTTGGCTGTGAGACCTGATATCGCATTAATAGCGTAAGTTGCTGCTGATCCGTTCGGGATTTCGTACCGGTTGTTCTGAGGAGATATCGCCAAGGTTGCTGAGTCAGCAGCATGCTTGGCTGCAGGAACACGGATGATATCACCAGCGTATTTGTAATATTGGTCGATGCTGGTGCGCTTGAATGTAAAGGTTACATAGCGGCCATCCTTATCATTCTTGGATTCATAAGAGGATAGCACCATCGGCCGGTCGTAATTGCCGAGAATATACCATTGGTCCTCTCCCACTTCCTTAAATATGATGATGAACTTACCACCGGCATGTTCTTCAATAAAGGTGAGAAGCTGATCGCGCATGCCTCCCATAATCATAACAAAATTGTTTTCTCCGCTGGTGGTGATATCACCTTTCTCCCCTGTTGATGTATATGTGGGAATATCGTGGGCTTCGAAATACTTCATGTATTGTCCGGCCTTCATCGGCAATGTACCGACCTCCCGATTTGAATTAGGCTTCGGAAAAGCTACATCGGGATTGATTTGGGATATTTCAATCAAATAGGCCTTATATGCTATATTCGAGCCATGAGTTTTGCGATCGGAAACGTCTTCGATATCACCGATGACCATCATAGCGGCAAATGAGGTACCGGCAAATCCGGTGAGACAAAAGGAAGAGGATGCAGGCTCCAGGAGCATGCCAATGACGAAGATAAATGCAATCAATGTCATTAGTGAGAGAAAGAAGCGAACCTGCATTTTGCGGGCAGCTTGGTTTCCTTTATAAAAAGGATTTGAAATTTTTCTTGCTTTCATATTAAATAAAATGATGGGTTAAAAGAAAGGACGGGCTACTAAACCCGCCCCAGTCACCTAAAAACAATTAATTACCAGACTAACAAGGGTTATCTTACGCCGGGAATATTGGGTTGCAATGCGGCGTTGACCTTACGGACACCACCTACCTGACGCTCAAGTTCCAGGAAGTTTCCGGAGCTGTTCAAAATCACCATGATGTAATCACCTACCTTAGTAGGAGCATAAGCTGCTGTGATATCAGCAAACTTGTCAGACTTTGCGATGGTGGTCGCATTCTCAGTTGCTCCGCACTCAATGATGTAAGCTACACCGGCCTTGGCATTAGTGATGTCAGTAATGGCTTTTGCTTCAGTGTTGGCTGCAGTAATCTGCCAGAAGCCTTTGGAAGCATCTACAGTGGTGGCATCAGCTGCCATGTCAACGGCGGGTTTATTCATGAATATTTGCTGCCATTCATAGTTGTTTGCTTTCAGTTTATCCAGACTATCGAAACGGCGGCCAGTGAATGATGCTGCACAACCTTCTTTCCAGGTAGACCATGCCTTGATGAGTTCCATGTCTTCCTTGACTTTGATAGACATCATTTCGCCTGGTATATATTCCAGGAACTGGAGATTTCCAGGAACGTCCATGAACATGAGGGGAAGCTGGCCAAGATACGGAAGCCATACAATGCGGACACTCGTATCAGGAACAACGTTCTTGTAGCTGTCCGGTCCGGTGAAGTCAATATCCTTGCCATATTTGGCGCGAACATTCTTGATCCACCAAGGCTGATGAGTTTTGTTCAGATACAGAACATGGTTGTCGATTTCCATGTCTTCCGTGCAGGAAGTGATGATGTCGGCAACGAAATCCTGAACGGCATCCAGCATATCGGCATCGGTATAACCGCGATATGCACTGTCGTCATGAGGAAGAATCTTAAACTCATGCACGTAGCGGATCAGAGTGTGGATGATACCTGTGGAAGCATTCAGATAGCTGCCAGCGACTCCGGTTTCGGGTTTCACATAAATACCACGCATACGGCGTTTGTTTTGCTCTACCTGTGCGGTTTCCAGAGAGTTCAGTATACAGAACTCAATCATATTCCACTTAATCGGATCGGAACCTTCTTTGTTCAAGTAGCCGATATACATACGCTCCAGTTCTTTCATCGGTCCGAACTTGAGTTTGATCATGGCGTCGTCCACATGGCCCATCTCGTTCTCGAGCTTCATGTCACCCTTCCAGATTTCACCCTGCTGGTAGGCCTGGGAAACTTCGGAGAAGAAGGCGTTGAATACGAGGTCATGGTCCTGGATACCGTAGCGTACCGGGAAGTACTGGGTGAGGTCGCGTTTCGCGAGGACACGCGCAATCAAGGCATCCTGGCGAAGAACAACATACTGGTCGCCAACTCCGGCAGTGTTAACACCTTCGTAGTTGGTTCCGAACTCACCGGCTGCCAAACGCTTGGCGTCGAGCATGCCATTGGCGTGCAGGTAAGCGTAGCGTTTCTGCAGAGAGCGAGAGAAAGCAACGGCTTGCTTGCGGAAGGCAACTCCTTCAGTTTCCTCATCCCAACTGCCAAGTCCTGCAGCTGCTGCCGGATTGATGGTGATTTGATTCCAGCGTTCGCTCATGGAGAACATGGGGTTCTCGATGCCAAACAGGAACTTGGCACGATCTGCCGGGCCAGTGAAGGTGGCAGTGGTAGCGGTGACGGTCTGAATGGGACGGTCTTCGTTGGCACGGTTTTCCATTGTGGAAATCAGCCCTTGGACAGCTTGAGCAAGTTGTACCATACCTTCGCCTGTTGCTTGAGCAGGTGCACTGGAGGTTCCTTCTTCGTCAGAAGTATTGGCATTCTGTGCCGGATTAACAATGCTATCCAGGATACCTTGTACCTGGTTCATCTGTTCCTGCGTTATCGGAGCTGCAACAGCGGCAGCCTGTGCAGCCATGTCAGCGGCCAAGTCTTCCTGGAGAGTTGATTGGTACTCCTTTTTGTAAGAGTCAACAATCTGTTTCCATTCTTCGTCAGTCAGCTGATTAGCTTTAGCTTTGTCCAGCAGCTTCAACTTCTGCAGGACGGTTTGAATTCTTTCTTTAATATTCATGTGAATGAAAAAAGTTAAGTTATAAATAGTTGAGAGCGTTCTTTTTGATAGTTTCCAAATTCGTGTAATTTCGTCCAAGGTCTACGGCCTTGGCAACGGCTTCGAGGAAGGTCATGGAGCCGTCGATGAGTTTCTTTTCGATGGCATGAGGAGTATCGAACGTTTCGCCCCGGAAGACAGGATCGTCTTCCGGGAGCTCACTCAGTTCCGGACGGCTTGCGCGTACTTCATTTAGGAACTGCTCAGTGAGCGGGTTCAATACATCTTCGACGTATTGCTTCGGATTGCCGGCACGCAAGTCGTCATACTTTTTATTCTTAAGGTCTGATTTATCAGCGGTTTCCCTAATGATTTTAATACCGAGCTTCTCGTAATAGCCACTAAAGTCATAGGTCTCGATCATGGTACCAATGCAGCCGATGACATCGTTGGCTGTAAGTGCGGCAATTACGTTGGAGTGGCAGGTGATGTAATAGCAGGCAGAACAATTGCATTGTTCGACAAGGCTTATTATGGGTTTGCTCAACGAACGCATGGTTTCACTGAGTCTATCAAGATACCAGGCTTCTCCACCTGGAGAGTTGGCATGGATGAAGTGGCAGGAAATGGCCGGGTTGGCTTCGGCATCCAGGATATCTCGCTCAAATTGCTTGGAAGAAAAATACCAGCGGCTGTCGGCGGTGATAAATCCCCAAATGCGATGGTAGGCAATGCTACCTTCGGGAAGTTCATCGGATGAGAAGTCACTGGTAAGGGTTACTCCCTGAAACTCGGAAAGAGCATGCAGTTGCTGCTGAATTTTAGCGAGGGCCTTATCTGCCAAATCCTTATATGTAGGCGGATCATCGTCGAAGAAGAAAGCTGATGGTGTAGGCGAGTCATTTACTATCAAAGGAAAAGCATCCATCATGGCAGAAGAAAGGCCTTCTGCCGTGATGAGAAGCTGGTGAGTATTTGATAAAAGAAGCTGGCGGAGAAAAGTTCTGTTCATTGCATATCTTTTCAGCGAAGATAGGCAGCTTACAGAAGGGGGTGAAGGACGCTACTGGAGCGGGGATTTGAGCATCTTACACTCGATTTTCAGAGTAGCGGAGTTCAGATTCGGGGAAATGGAGACGATGGCCGGTATCTTATTGTCTCCGATGTTGAACTTCCGGTACCGGGTATCCCTGAATTCAATGATAGCAAATTTGCCTGAAGAAAAATCACGAATCACATCTGCAGGAGGAAGATCGACAGTGATATCTTTGTTGCAGTTAAAGCACCGGCCGGCTTCGGAATCTTCCGGTACCGGAGCAAAAGTAAATTCATCGGCAGTGAAACGATAGATATCCTGGCGCATCTTGGCGATAGGATATACATTGATTTGGATAGATAGTTCTCTCATTGTGATTATATTTATTTGATATTCAATAAGTTCGCCACACATAGGACATTTTGTCCGCCATTTTGGGACAAAAAGCATAGTTTGGTCGGTGATTTTTTAGCTCTTTTTTAACTTCTTTTTATAGTCCCGACGCCTTTTTCTCTTTCGAATGTTTTCTCGCCATCGATAGAAGTTTTTTAGCAAAGCATCTTCAGTAATGCTGTCAATGCAATAGGAACAAAGGAATTTATGAACGATATCAAGATTGTTAAGTTCATGGCCGTTCAAATCATTCTCATCCATAGCGGTATGAAGATCACGGTTGAACATACGGCGTACTTCATTCTCTATGACCTTGGCAGCACGTGGGGATAGGTAGTTATAGACTTGTGGATCCTTCCCTATTCGCCTGTCCGGAAGAATAATGGTGAGATTGCCATTATCAACCGGAGATTGATTCTGATGACGACGGGCCATCAGGGTCCAAATAGCGTGATACAAATCTGTATTGTCAGGAATTCTAATGGGTTCATCTGCGCCATTGTTATATTTTCCACGCAGATATTCAGCAAGGTAAGGTGTAATCATAATGCTCGTTGTAATCATGGCTGTTTCCTCTAAAGATATTTTTGAAATAGTTTTTGTTCATTTTCGCGTCCTACCGTCCAACAGTCCAACAGGATTATTAAAGTTACTGATTATTATTTAGTTATGCAAATTTACCAAGAAGAAAATACTGTTGGATGGTGTCCAACACGTCCAACAAATGGCCTTTTTGGCTGTTTTTGTTGGACGGCGACTGTTGGACGGTTGAAAATCGTCAATCCAACACGTCCAACAGCGTCCAACAAGACAACGGTTATATAGTATATATATATAATTAAAAACAATATATATACTACTATACAACAGCGAGTTACATTTTAAAATGTTTTTCATTGTTGGACTGTTGGACGGTTGGATGGTATTTATGAAAAGTTTTCCTTTCAAAACTCGCTCTATTTGCTCTCTTTTTTGCTTCAGGGGGTACGGGGGATTTAACTGTAGGTTAATAGAACAATATGGATAGAAGAATGAGGCGCGAAATGTCCGTAAATCAGAACAGAAAAAGCAATTATTCCCGATGGGGTGGCCACCGGGAATAATGCGTTGCAGGAATAGAGATACTTCAGATACCATCAGAATTCGATGTCTTGAGGTGCACCGGCCATTCCGATAGGGTCGTTGTCCGGATTGGGAGTGGTTGATTCTTTTGTCAGAGAACGCTTAAGGTCTATACCATAGAGTTCTCTGAAAATTTCGTAATTCAATGCTATACAGCTCGAATTAGTGCCTTGTTTCTCGACTTTCCTTACCATATTATTATCGATCTTGATATCGATACCGGTTTCGTTGGGTGTATCCTCTTCAAATCCACCACGAGGAACTTCGACCACTTCGTTCCATGTGAATCGACGGGCATGAATGACGCCGATGTAACTCGGGTTAGAGCGAAGATTCTGTTCAATGGTGGATTGCGTAGATTCTTCCTGGCTATAAGAAGAACGCGCAAATTGAGTGTAGATATTACTAACACGTAGGAAGAGTACCCGATTACCTGCAGGAATTGGTACTTCTCTTTTTTCTCCTCCAGGAAGTTTAATGGTAAGCTTGTCAGGAGTATCAATAGCGAAATCACGTCCTTCACGGATGGCCTTAGTGTCTACCATGACATCCATAGCCTTGAAGAAGGTGGCCAACTTGTCTGTCTTGCTGATGAGTTCTACTTGGAATTTAATTTTATTACAAGCGATTTTGAAAAAATCTTTGTAGGAAAATGGAAGTTTCATATCTGTATAATTTTCGATTAAGTTGCATGTTGCTAAAAATAAAGAAGCTGTTTTCATGAGACGGTCTATTTCTCCAGCATTAGGAAGGGCACTTTTAAGTTCATCGTAGGCTTTTTGCTTGAGTACCCGGAAATGCTCCATAAACAATGGACGGAGTTTGAGAATATCAAAAAGAACGTTAGAAAGACCTATCTTGGCCGGATCCTCAATCTCTTTCAAAGTATTAAATAGTTCAACTTCTTCAGGAGTTCGATTCTTAGGTTTAGGTACTTCACAAACTATAATACGTGACATCAAGGCGTTATCATCACGTTGAGGAGTTTCCTGGCCACATATTATAACCGGCGCAAAGACCTTATCGTTTTCAATTTCCTTTCCGGAGACGCCTTTTCGCTTCTGACGGCCATCACCGTCGTAAACGATACCTTTCAGTGCTTGAAACTTTTGATCTGAAATGTCTTTATTATTATATTCATCGAGCACTACCGGTACGTCTCTGAAGGTACTCATCAGTGTGGACATGGCAGCATCGGTACCAATGTTCAAGTTGAAGATGGGTATTTTGGGAGAAATGAAAAGGGAACGGATCGAGATTGCAATCTGAGTTTTACCGGAACTCATAGGCCCCATAAAGAAGGGAGCGGTGAACAGGCGGTCAATGCAGTGGATATTACTACGGAAAGCACACATAATGGCAAAGAGGACAGCCCATTTACCATTGTCGTTAATCTTGTAGACATCGTCCATCAGAGAGGCCCATCGCTCGAAGGTACATCTTTTTTCTGCCGGAATTTCCTTATAGACAAGCTGGGAAATAAGCTCGTACTTGTCGGACTGACGTCCGGATCCAGCGTATATAGTAGAGAATGCCGGCAAATAGTAGTTCTTTTTGTTGTGGGTAACAACTCCGAGCTCATTGACCGGATCAAAGCGAGGCACACCGTCTATGGTGTGAAAAATACCATTGGCAAATGCGAAGAACATATTATCTTCGCGACGGGAAAGTCCGTCTTCCTGCTGATTTCCGTAAGTGGTGACTTCGGTGCAGGTTACAAAATGTCTACTCATATATTCACGTATTTTAGTCCAATGCTTTTCTTCTCCGTTTGTGAAGTTTACTGCCTCGAGCATGATCAGTTCTTCTTCGATGGTAGCCTTCTTGAGTAAAGCCTTGGATGATATTTCGATATATAATGGATTTTTATAATAACGACGGGTTATCTTGAGTACCCGTTTATTGGCTTCTTTGTCGTCGGAATAGATATGTAAAAGAGGAGTGAGATAGAAATCTCCGACCAAGGTGTGGCCGGATTTCTCATTTTTGAAAATGTAGCATACAGGTTCGTGATCTTTGTTTATTTTGGGATAATAGCCGCATTGGCGGAACATCTCCATGTATTCCGGATTATCACTCACATAAGAAGGCAATTCCTCTGGATTGTATTCTTCATCGAAGTCATCATCGGAACGCTGAGCATTGATGGCCATACGTGACTTTCGTTTGGCGAGATAGGGTTTCAATATCTCAGTTAATGCAGTCTTGGTTAGGCCAAGAGCACTGTAGAAATAGGAGTAGTTAACGATACGAACGGAGTCATCAGCATAGCTTATAAGTTCTGCACATCGTTCGACGAATGGTGAGTGTTCTCCTTTGAATTTGGTGAAAAAGAACATGTGAGCTCGCACATAATATTTGGCAAAGTTGAAAGACTGGATATATTCTTCTTCATTCTCCTCTTCGATTTCTTCATCTTCTTCCTCATCCGGATCATTGCTTGAGGATTTCTTTGAGGATTGGACTTCCACCTCTACTGTAATATTCGTGATTCCGGCACGGTACACTGCAGCCAATGCAGCCAAATAGGAGGATTCTTCCCCACTCTTTTCGATGAAAAGTCCGGTTTCGTCTGTCGTAAAAAACTGGCTGGTCTGACGAAGGAGTTGGATATCTGTAATGCTGGGTGTACCATGAATATAAACGATAGGTGCATCTCCATAGAGTGTGATGAACTCCTGGTAATCGGAAGTTATGGTACAGGGTTCACCATTGCAGCGAGTCTCGGCGATCATTTCAATGCCATAAATACCCGGCTTCATTTGCGACTCTTTCTTTAGTGAAGCTGTTTTTGTTTGACGGAGAATACCATTAATTTTGCGCTGGATGACCTCGGTATTGGTACCAAAGATACTGGCTATTGCTTCTATGCATTTGAGAAGAAGTGTTTCTGATGGAATGACAGAAGTCAGTGTACAGAGTTGCTTCAGTGCTTCTTCTTCTTTATTTGGGTCTTCACCGGGATTTTTGCCTCGCAGAGAGATGGCGAAATACTGAACAAAATTCTGTTCACGGTTCATGAGCCATTTTCCGGTATCGAGTTTATATTCCTGGGCAATATTGTCTGGGTCTTTGCCTTCAGGAAGCGGAATTGCACTAACTTCGAAACCAGCACGAAGGAATGCTTCACAATTAACAAGTGAGGCTTTAAGACCTGCAGTATCAGCATCGTAAATCAGGATCACCCTGCGAGTGAAGCGGCCAAGTAACTGGATCTGTTCCGGAGTTAGTGCGGTTCCACTGGTGGCAACCACATTGTTGACACCAACTGCATGTAGAGAAAGAACATCGAATTGACCCTCGACTACATAAGCGCGATCATATCGAGCAATGGCAGTACGTGCCTGGTAAAGACCGAATAGATGAGTACCCTTTTTGAATAAAGGGGTATCGCCTGTATTAACATACTTACCGGTATTTGGCTGGGGAGTAAGCCAGCGTCCAGTAAATCCATTTATATTCCCTTTACCATCGAAAAAAGGGAATATAATACGATCCTTAAAGGTGTCGTAGGTGTAGCCTTTATCATTTTCTTTTAAAACATCGATTTCGATCAACCGCCGTTCGGCAAAACCGGCAGCAAGCATTTCTTTCTTAGCAAGATTACCTTCTGGAGCATAGCCTATCCTGAAATTTTTAATAACTTCATCTGTTAAGTTGAAGCCTCTTTCATGAAGGTAGAGTTGTGCTTCTGGAAGGTGTTTTTCAAAGAAGGCAACTGCACCTTTCATAGCAATGCGCTGTGCTTCACGCTCGCGATACCTCGTAGCGTCTTCATCAGTCAATACAGGTTTAGGGACCTCAATCCCTACCCTACGTCCAAGCCAAGTGACAGCTTCGTAGAATGACATATTCTCGTGTTCCTGAAGAAACTCGATAACATCTCCACCTTTTCCACAAACAAAGCACTTAAAACTTTGTCGTGAAGAGCTGACGGTCATGGATGGGGTTCGGTCTGCATGAAAAGGGCAAATGCCCAAATAGTTAATTCCTCTCTTTCTTAGGGTGACGAATTCACCGATGACATCTACAATGTCATTGGCATCTTTAATTCGATCTCGTAGTTCGTTATCAATCATTATTTTTCTCCTCAAATATACAGAGTTGACGTGCTTCAAAGGCTTCTTCCAAAGTGATTCCGAAGTAATTGGAGAGCGCGATATACTCTTGTTGGTTGATATTTTTACGTCCGTGGAAAATATCCCACCAACGCATTTGATTTATGCCAACTTCACGATAAAAAGCGCGAGTTGGCATAAAATTCTCTGGATGCCGGAACTTAATCCGGAGCATCTCTTGTACCAGGTTTCTTTTGACTGTCCGGCCAACAACAATATGTTGCCGATGCATATACAGCTGTATGGCTAAAGGTGAACGTTTCACAATCTCAGACATTTGCTCTGGAGTCATTTTGTTGGCGTTCTCTCTGACAAATTGGTCTTCGTGCGGTTGCCATCTTCCATTGTTCATAGCTTTCTTTCCTCCATATCTGGGTATAATTGTTATTAAATTCGTATTCGGGGTGTTTCTCTATGTAGCTACAGCATAACTTAATGAAAAGCTCCTGCTGATCCGGAATAATCTTTTCTTCGATATCGAAGTAACGCATGACCTTGAGCTTCTCAAGGACATTGTGAACCCTACGTTCGAAGTCAAGGAAGGCATCGGTACCCATCTCGACCATAAAGTGGTCTATCTCATTAAGGTTATTTAGACGGTACTGTCTCAGGTCGGTCATTTGCTTCAATTTTAAGGAGTTGTTGTTCAATGCACATAAAGACTTCGAAGGCGGTTGACTCCAGCTCTTTTCCACGAGGATTCCTGTAGGTAGATAGTATGGAAAGGATAGCTGAGAGTTCTTGTGGAGTGATGTCATAGAGGCCATAAACTCCACGAGAATCTTTATCTAAATACATGCTCATAGCTTAGTCATTTTTTGTTGCTCCTCGATGCTCCGGAGTGGAAGATCATATTTTCGTTGTCGTTTGGAAGAGTACCGGGAGAAGCATTGGCCGGCATCGTTCCAACGAAGTGTTTTCCACTTTAGAATTGTTTTTCTTTCCCCGGAAATGGTAACTTTCTTAGGGATTGGAACCTGACCATATACCTTGCGGACTGATGAAGAGTTTTTAGCATAGAATATATGGTCTAATTTATAAGAGCAAGCGTTCATGGCAAGCTCAAAGGTAGTGGTATTGTACATTGACATATTCGTTATTTAATTTTAAGTTCAACCTTCTTTGGTTTTTCATCTTCCCATTTGACTTCAGGAAAAAGTCTATCATTTATTAAAAAAGATCTTCCTTTATTATCCCTTAACTCCCATTCTCCGGAAAATTGGTCTTTTTTGGGGTTACTTGTATATAGATATAAGCGTCCATCTTTATCTCTTGCTATGTAATACATGACTTGTACCTTTCTTTATTATTTTTATTTAGAAAACCCTTTGATCACATGTCTGGGAGTGGAATCATTAACTTTTCGTTTTTTCTTTTCGGTAAAATCATACTTGTACCGCCAATAGACACATAAAATATCTTTTGTGCCAATCGTAATGATATATACGATTACGGTTAACCAAAACCAGCTAACTGTACTCATTATTCCCAAAATCCTATCTGTATCAATTCGTCGCCATTCTTAACAGCTATAATGCCTTTGCCTTCCCTCGTCTTTTTGAAACTATAATCATCATCTAATAACCGAAGGAACACTTTTCCGTAATCAGAAAATTGAGAATCTTGCTCGTCATTGAGAGCGACGGCTTTCACCGTTACTCCATTTTTATCCATATATTTAAAAATTACACCTTTGCTCATATTTGATTAGTTATGAGGGTTAATACTTCTTCCCGTGCATCTTATTACGGAGTTTATTATACTTCATCTTCTGCTCAATATGCCAAAGTAGGTCAATCTCAAGATGTTTGGCAAGTCCGAAGATAGATAGTACCATATCGTTAATGGTAGTATGGAAGTCATGTAAGCCATCATATCTCACAGGAAGTGTAGATATGGCATAAATGGACTCTGTGAATGTTTCGTCTTTGCAGGATTCTGCCATATCATCGATGCAATCACCTATTTCTTTAGTTGCAATTTCAAGAGAAATATTTCGCAGACCTGCTAAGTCAAATAGACGAATAACTGCATCGGCAAGTTCATCCTCGATGGTATCTTTGATATATCTATTGAATACGTTGATAAACTTTTCTTCATTTGTTAGCCACCCTTGACACTCGGTATATTCACCGATCTTATACTTTTCTTTATCAAAGTGTCTACTTTTTCTGTCTGCTTCCACAGCTTCCATTAACTCGCTAATAACAAGACAAAAGCAATGTTCGTTACTCAATTCCTTATCGTGAAAACCATGTTCACAGGCGATTTTATATGCCCTATCACGGAGGATGTTTAAATTGATCTTATAGTTCATATCTACTTAGTTTTGAGGGTTATAGATTTTGAAATTCAACTTTCAATTCTTCCAATTTCGTTTTTACTGAATCCTTAATTGCATTAATAAGGATATCGCTCAACGCCATTGGAATACGCTTCTGTTCCCGCGTTCCTTCAAATGGATTATCATGTTCTATAATCAGAACAGGGTTAGTACTTTCCAACACAATAGGCAAATTGGGGTCTTCATCTCTTGCGTAGTAGTTAGTATCAAACTCGAAGCAGTTTAATGCCTCCTCATGTTCTTTAATGAGTTTATTAAGCCGGTTAGCTTCCTCTAATCTCTCTTTATTCATATCTATCTTGTTATTCGTTAATTCCTAAAGCTTTATTGATTGCTGGATAAACATATTTTATAAGAGCGTCAGACAAATGCAATCCAGCTCTATGAATTTCAATAACCTTCTGTAATGCTTCCAATAATTGAGGAGCAGCATTTATTAGTTTTGCATTAGCTAATGCCTTTTCAACACCCGGAGAATTATCTATGTGCGCAATTAACGATGCACCTTCACCATATTCACTATCTCCCCATATTGTTGCAACCTCTGAATTATGGTCACATTCTAAAGCAGATGTTGTCATTTGCCATCTACCTTTTGTTCCTTTAAATTCTTCCATAAATTTGTTCTTTTCTAATTAGTTATGCACTTATTCCGATTCTATTTTGGGGCTTATCAATACAATTTCCGACGCCTTTGATTGAACTGTAATCACCTTTAATTACCTTTATCATTGATTCTAATATGTATCGGTAAACATTGATGTAGTTAGAATAACCAAAAGAAATCCAGTCGTTGACAAAAGATATCTTTATTACATTGGTATTTTTAATGCCCCCTTCGTACCAGAAATAATCACCAGATAGAGTTTTATGTGCTTGAAGGTATATTAAATACATTTCTCCATTATACTCTACGGAGCATCTCCATAAGTAGTAATCATAGTACTGATTACATTCAAATGAGTGGCTTATAATTTTCGCTTTCATAAATCTTCTTCAATAAAAGTGTTGGTTGTATTTATAACCCCTGCTGAATCAATAGTTTGACCATCACGAATAAATATTTTATCAAAAATCAAGGCCTTATAGTTGGATTCCGTCATATAGAATACACATACACGACCATCAGCATACAATTTGCATTTCATGAATTCAGTCCCTTCTACTGGACCTATTACATCTATTTGCATTGTTCTTTTTCCCATATTTAATTAGTTTATTGCGTTAGTAAATCATCGTGCGGAGCCGGGAATCGAACCCGGATAACCTTACACCGCTTTTATTTAAGATGGTGGACATGCCAATAAGTTATCATTTCCGGTATGTCATGCAGTCCCAAGCGAGCTTTTATATTTTCTCGATGCCGAATAATGGTAAACTTGGAAAGGGAAAGTTTCGCCGCTATGTCTTCAGTTCGAATGTTTGCAACAATTAGTCGATACACCTCCATCTCTCTATCTGTCAGACTGGTATCAGTTTCAGGTTTACAAACAATTCCTTCTAATTGACACTCGCCACGAAGAGGGCATTTCACCTCCTCAAAAATGAAATGCCCATTGGAATCAATATCATGACTAAATTGATCGTATTCGCCAAAATTACAGCGACAAAAACGATGAACGACAGAGTATTCAAAGAATGTTTTATTCATTGTACGCTTTGAATATAGTTCCATCAATGCTGCATAAGCTTTGGGATAACGATCACTGATTATTGTAAGCATAGGGGATATGAGCTCGCGATCTTCTTCTTTTAAGCGACGTGCAGGCTGGTTGACTTCTTTAATTATAACATCCCCATCTGGAGTGTTATAAAATTCAATATTGGCTAACATGGTATTACTTGTTTTATATCTTCAATTATTCTATCTATCAATCTTTCCTCTAATGGTTTGAAAGTATTATGCCGAAGTTTATAATAGAAAGTTGTATAAGACATTCCACTTTCTGCAAGAATACGGTTTCGCATTGTTTCCTTACTATCATCTGGTAAACTATCATAGTAGTCTTTAAATACCATTTTTGCAATTTTCTGTTCTTTTTCCATGATTAGTACAATTTTTAGTGCTATATTTATACTGCAAACATAAATAATAATATTCATATAGCAAAGAATTATTTGCTATAATAATATTATTATTTATTATTTAGACAAAATATAAATAATAGTTTATGATTAGACCAGATAAATTAGCTCAATTGATTGAAGAAAGAAGAATTGTAAAGACCAAACTTTGTGAGGAGCTTGAGATATCCGTTATGACACTGAACAATTTCTTAAATAAGGGCTCTGAAATTGGTTCTAATAAACTTGAAAAAATAGCAGATAAGTTTCAGGTACCTATCGACTATTTTTATGATCGTGAAGTCGAAATAGATGAACGATGGCATATTGGGCATAATGTGAATGGTAATGGCAATAAGGTGTCTGGAGATATCACTTTAAGTGAATGTCAGAAGGAAATACAACACCTTACGCAATTACTTCACGAAAAACAGGCTATTATCGACGAAAAGGAAAGAACAATTCAAATTCTATTAAATAATAAATAGGACATGGAAAATGGAATAAGTTTTGAGACGCCTCAAGATTCATTTATTGAGGTTACAGGAGAGCTTTATGAAATGAATTCTATCCTGAATCGCGAAGCTACTCTTATTATTAATATATCTCATATCGTAGCGGTGCGTAAAGATGAAGATAAAGCATGTTTCTATTTAATTAATGGTTTAAGAATCAGAACACAAAGGCAGTACTATGAGGTTGAGCAAACTCTGATAGGGAAATGTAACTTCATTGGTACAGTGTGATAAATGAGTAGACAATAATAGACAATAAATGACAAATAGACATTTATACATATTGCTAAAAGATTAATAATCAGTGCTGGGTTAGTGGGGAGCCTTCTCCCGCTACCCCGACAGGTTAAAGGGTCAACTAATTATTAGTTGATCCTTTTTTAGTATTGAAAAAGAAATTCAACAAACATGAATCTTTATCCATGATGGTATAACATTCTGAAATAACAACTTTGAGATACGGTCTTACATCTTTAAATAAAACTCTCTTGTCAACGCAATGTATTCTGGTGTAAACTGATTGCGTTCTATCTCAATACATAAAGTTTCCTCCATACATTTTTGTTCCTGATGTCCGAATGCGATAAGTACTCTCCTACTCGGCTTACCTGGCTTGGTAAAAACATGAAGGCGTCGTGAAGGGTATAATTTGTATTTCCAAGCTGTGTCAATTACTAACTTCTCTGCTTCAGTAGGGATGATGATACATATCCTCCCCTGATCTTCAAGAAGGTGTGCCGAACGCCGGAAAAGTAACTCGTAATTCAGTTCGCAGGTATGACGTGCCATATTGCGTTGCTTGTCAGGGCAATTTAAAGCATCAACAAAATAAGGAGGGTTAGAAACTATCAGATGATATTTATTATCTGTTTGAAACAAACTGAAATCATTACAGATAACTTTTATCCTATTTGCCCATGGAGAACGCGCTATGTTTTCTTCTGCTTGAGTTGCTGCGGCTTCATCTATTTCGATAGCTGTAATTTGTGAAAGTGGGTTACGTTGAGCTAACATTAAAGCTATCAATCCTGTGCCGGTGCCAATGTCGAGGATGCGTTGAGGGTTTTCTGTTTCTGCCCAGGCACCCAAAAGAACCCCATCGGTACCTACTTTCATGGCACATTTATCATGCCATATAGTAAATTGTTTAAACTGAAAATAAGGATTTGACATAACTTACAGTTATTATTTGAAGGCAAAAATAGATAAAGTCAGGAATATTACGACTAATTTGGCACTGTTTTTGTCTTTTTATAAAAAAGGTGCTTTATATTAATGAAGAATAGATTAACTTTGCAGGCGCTTTGTAAGCCCTGTCAGTGTGACGTAAAATTAAAAAGAACAAAATGAAGAAAAGACTTTACCTAAAAGATATGGAGACGAGAGAAGAAGGAAACTCTTTCTCAGTAATTGCTGATTTTGAGGGGAATGAGGAACAATTGATGGATATTGAAGTGAATGAGATACTTCCGATATTACCTTTACGGAATATGGTTTTATTTCCAGGTGTGTTTATGCCAGTATCTGTCGGGAGAAATACTTCCATGAAATTAGTGCGTGAAGCAGAAAAGAAGAGTGCATATATCGGAGTAGTCTGTCAGAAAGTGGCTGAAACCGAAATGCCAATGTTGGAAGATTTGCATACCATTGGTACGATCGGTAAGATTATCCGTATCCTGGAGATGCCTGATCAGACAACAACGATTATCCTGCAAGGCGTCAAACGTATGGAGTTGGAAGAAATTGTAGATATAACTCCGTATTTGAAAGGACGCGTAAAGGCACTGGAAGAAGATATTCCCGATAAAAATGATAAAGAGTTCCATGCTTTGGTGGAAGCTTGTAAGGATCTGACTATAAGATATATCAAATCATCTGATATGTTCCCGCAGGATTCTGCATTTGCTATCAAGAACATTACTAATCCTATGTTCCTGGTAGATTTTATTTGCACGAATCTTCCATTGAAGAAAGATGAAAAGATTGAGTTGCTACGTATTGACTCATTGCGGGCACGTACTTACCGTCTATTAGAGATACTGAACCGGGAAGTGCAGCTTGCCGAGATTAAGGAGTCCATACAGATGCGTGCACGAGAAGATATTGACCAACAACAACGTGAATACTTCCTGCAACAGCAAATTAAAACCATTCAGGATGAATTGGGTGGCGGTGGCCAGGAACAGGAAATTGAAGAGCTGCGCCGCAAAGCACTCACTACTAAATGGAGTGTAGAAGTGAGAGACACCTTTATGAAAGAGGTGGATAAATTGGAGCGTACACATCCGCAATCTCCTGATTACAGTGTGCAACTTAATTATCTGCAAACTATGTTGAGTTTGCCATGGGGAATATATACTACGGATAATCTCAATCTGATCAATGCCGAAAAGACTTTAAATAAAGATCATTATGGCTTGGAGAAGGTGAAAGAACGTATTTTGGAGCACTTGGCTGTATTGAAGTTGAAAGGTGACATGAAGTCGCCTATTATCTGCTTGTACGGCCCTCCGGGAGTGGGTAAAACTTCTTTGGGACGTTCTATCGCTGCTGCCTTGAAGCGTAAGTACATTCGTATGTCATTGGGTGGTGTGCATGATGAAGCTGAAATCCGTGGACACCGCAAGACATATATCGGTGCTATGCCGGGACGTATTATCAAGAGTCTGATCAAGGCAGGTTCATCAAATCCGGTGTTTATCTTGGACGAAATTGACAAAGTTAGCTCAGACCGTCAGGGGGATCCCTCTTCTGCCCTGCTTGAAGTACTCGATCCAGAACAGAATACAACATTCCATGATAACTTCCTGGATGTAGATTATGATTTGTCTAAAGTGATGTTCATAGCTACTGCAAATAACCTGAATACTATTCCCGGACCTTTGCTCGACCGTATGGAGTTGATTGAGGTAAGTGGTTATATCACCGAAGAGAAAATAGAGATTGCCCGCCGCCATTTGGTTCCGAAAGAACTGGAAGCTAACGGTATGAAGAAGAATGATATCAAGATACCGAAGAATACGCTGGAGGCAATTATCGAGTCGTATACTCGTGAAAGCGGCGTACGTGAACTGGAGAAGAAAATAGGTAAGATACTTCGTAAATCAGCACGTCAGTATGCTACAGATGGTTATTTTGCCAAACAGGAGATTAAGCCGGGAGATTTATATGAATTCCTCGGAGCACCGGAGTATACCCGTGATAAATATCAGGGTAATGATTACGCTGGTGTAGTCACCGGACTGGCATGGACTGCCGTAGGCGGAGAAATCTTGTTTGTAGAAACCAGTTTAAGTCGTGGAAAAGGCGGACGTCTGACATTGACCGGAAATCTGGGCGACGTCATGAAGGAATCTGCAATGCTGGCTTTGGAATATATCAAGGCACATGCTTCTTTGTTAAATCTGGATGAAGAAATCTTTGATAATTGGAATATTCATGTACATGTACCGGAAGGTGCTATTCCTAAGGATGGACCTTCAGCCGGTATTACGATGGCCACATCTCTTGCTTCTGCCCTCACCCAACGTAAGGTAAAAGCGAATCTTGCTATGACAGGAGAAATAACACTTCGTGGTAAGGTGCTTCCCGTAGGAGGTATTAAGGAAAAGATTCTGGCTGCCAAACGTGCCGGTATCAAGAACATTATCTTGAGTGAAGAGAATCGTAAGAATATTGACGAAATACAGGAAATCTACCTCAAGGGATTGACTTTCCACTACGTGAAAGATGTGAAAGAGGTATTTGCCATTGCGCTGACCAATGAAAAGGTAGCCGATGCCATTGACCTGTCCGTAAAGAAAGAAAAGACAGAAAAGAAAGCAGAATGACATTCGACTTACAATATACAGACAGTAAAAGTAACGCGCGTGCAGGATTGATAACCACCGATCACGGGCAGATAGCAACACCTATCTTTATGCCGGTAGGTACCGTAGGAACGGTGAAAGGTGTGCATGTAACCGAACTGAAAGAAGATATCGAGGCGCAGATCATATTAGGAAATACCTATCATCTGTACCTGCGTCCGGGATTGGATGTATTGGAAAAAGCCGGAGGACTTCATAAGTTCAACGGTTTTGACCGTCCGATGTTGACGGATAGTGGTGGTTTCCAGGTCTTTTCATTGTCGGGTATTCGTAAATTACGGGAAGAAGGTGCAGAATTCCGTTCACATATTGATGGTAGCAAACATATTTTCACTCCCGAAAAGGTAATGGATATCGAACGTACGATTGGTGCAGATATTATGATGGCTTTTGACGAGTGTCCTCCTGGAGATTCGGATTATGCGTATGCCAAAAAGTCATTAGGACTGACACACCGTTGGCTGGACCGTTGTATTCAGCGTTTCAATGAGACGGAACCAAAATATGGATACCAACAGTCGCTTTTCCCCATTGTTCAAGGATGTGTATATCCTGATCTTCGCAAGGAGTCAGCGGAATTCATTGCATCGAAGGGTGCGGATGGTAATGCTATCGGTGGTTTGGCAGTAGGTGAGCCGGTAGACAAGATGTATGAGATGATTGAGTTGGTGAACGAGATTCTGCCGAAAGATAAACCCCGTTATCTGATGGGGGTAGGTACACCGGTAAATATCCTGGAAGGCATAGAGCGTGGCGTAGATATGTTTGATTGCGTGATGCCAACCCGAAACGGACGGAATGGTATGTTGTTTACCAAAGACGGTATCATCAATATGCGCAATAAGAAATGGGAAACAGACTTCTCTCCTATTGAAGCAGACGGAGCTTCTGCTGTAGATACCTTATATAGTAAAGCGTATCTGCGCCATCTGTTCCATGCACAAGAATTGCTGGCTATGCAAATTGCATCTATCCATAATTTGGCTTTTTATCTGTGGCTGGTGGGTGAAGCCCGCAAGCACATCATTGCCGGTGACTTCTCTACATGGAAACCGATGATGGTAAAACGCGTATCGACAAGGTTATGAGAAAACTGAACTGGAAAATAAAAGGTATAAAGTTGCCGGATAACTGGAAGTGGTTGAAGCGGCTCGACTTCTACATTATCAAGAAGTTCCTCGGAACTTATGTGTTTGCCATTGCATTGATTATCTCTATTGCAGTGGTATTCGACTTTAATGAGAAGATGGACAAGTTCATGTCACACGAAGCGCCATGGAAAGCCATAGTTTTTGATTATTATCTGAACTTTGTTCCTTACTTTGCCAATCTGTTCAGTCCGCTGTTTGTGTTTATTTCGGTTATATTCTTTACTTCAAAACTGGCCGAGAACTCGGAGATTATTGCGATGTTTTCTACCGGAATGAGTTTTAAGCGGATGCTCCGGCCTTATATGGTATCGGCTGCCATTATTGCGGTAGTAACTTTTTGCTTAGGCTCTTATGTAATACCTAAGGGTAGTGTGACACGTATCAATTTTGAGGATAAGTACTATAAGCAACGTAAATCAAATACTGCCCGGAATATTCAGCTGGAAGTGGATTCGGGGGTGATTGCCTATATTGAACGTTTTGAAGATTATAGTAAGACAGGATATCGCTTTTCATTGGATAAATTTAAAGATAAGCAGTTGGTGTCTCATCTTACGGCTCGTTCCATTACTTATGATACAGCATCTGTTCATAAATGGACCATTAAGGATTACATGATACGCGAGATGGACGGCATGAAAGAAAATATAGTTAAGGGTGATCGTATTGACAGTATCCTTTTCATGGAGCCTGCTGATTTCCTTATTATGAAAAATCAACAGGAAATGATGACCAGTCCCGAATTAAGTGAATATATTAGCAGGCAGCGGCAGCGTGGATTTGCCAATATCAAGGAGTTTGAACTTGAATATCATAAGCGCATTGCCATGTCGTTTGCATCGTTTATCCTTACGCTGATCGGAGTTTCTCTTTCTTCGAAAAAGACCAAGGGTGGAATGGGATTGCATTTGGGTATAGGTTTGGCATTAAGTTTCTCATATATCCTTTTCCAAACGATCGCTTCTACTTTTGCTGTAAATGGTAATGTACCTCCGGTAGTTGCCGTATGGATACCGAATATACTCTATGCTTTCATAGCATTCTACTTGTATCAGAAAGCACCGAAATAAGGAATAACCGAATGAATAAAAATAAGAAGCCCCTCCTGCTCCTTGTGTTACCACAAGTGCAGGAGGGGCTTTTTTGTTGTATCCATTTCCTCTTTTGTCTTTGCTTCTTCATAACTTTAGCGATGCATTCTCATCGTATGTGTATTTAGAAGCAACCCCACTTTCGTCTTACAGGTTCTTTAAATCTTTCATGGCAATGTGCAGTGAAAGCTTAATTCAAGTAAGCTGAAAGTTCTGCAGCAGAGATGTTTTTGGCTATAATCACACCATTATCATCCAGTAAATAGTTAGTAAATCCCCGGCCTAAACGGTATTTTTTAAAGATGCCGGACGACTCGCCTTTAGTTTCCACGAAACAGGTGGGCGTAACTATTTGGTCCTTACGAATGGTTTCCTCGAAGATAGATTGATATTCATCGAATGATACGGAAACCATTTCCACATTATTGTTTTGAGAAGTTGAACGAAGTGCATTGCTTAAACTTGCGTTTTGCATCCGGGATTGCGCGTCGTAACTTGCCCAGAAACTGAGTAACACATATTTTCCCTTCATCTTTGACAGATTTTGAGTCGGTTGTTGCTCAGTCGACATAGCTTTGATTTTAAAATCAGGGGCTATGTCACCCACATTTAAACCTCCGGTAGGTTTGTCTTTTTCTACGAAAGAAGTCAAGGAACTAATTAGTAATACAACAAAAATCCATTTTACATGCTTCATGTAAGGCGGTTTTGGTTAATACTAGTTGATTTATAAGTGTTTGTCGGACGATGAAATAACGTCTTAACAAACAAATATACGATCAACGTTTACTAAGATTATAGAACCATTTGTTCTAAATCGGGGACAAAGGTACAACATTATTATTGAAAATCAAGTAAACGGTTAACTTTTTCATGTTATATAACATGTTTTGCATTTCAGGATATCTCTCAGTATGATATATATGATGCATTTGATGAATAGATATGGTATGTTTTTCTCATTAGCATTAGGCTGAAAGAGGGAACCTTTCAGAACTATTACTGTTTAATGAATGGCGCAAAAGAAATTTTGCCTACTTTTGCATCGTGTTATTCATTAATTTAGATAAACAACTTTTATGCAACCATTGAGCACAGAACTTATACTTATCCGGGTCACGGGCGAAGATCGTCCGGGATTGACTGCATCTGTTACAGAAATTTTAGCTAAATACGACGCTACTATTCTTGACATTGGTCAGGCCGACATCCATAATACACTGTCATTAGGTATCTTATGCAAGACAGAGGAACAACATTCAGGATTCATTATGAAAGAGTTGCTTTTCAAAGCGTCTTCTTTGGGAGTGACGATTCGCTTCTATCCTATTTCAGTAAAGGAATATGAAGATTGGGTGAATATGCAGGGAAAGAACCGCTATATCCTTACTCTGCTGGGGCGTAAATTATCTGCCCGCCAGATCTCTGCCGTTACCCGTATTCTTGCTGAACAGGGGATGAATATCGATGCCATCAAACGCCTGACGGGGCGTATTCCATTGGATGAATGTGATTCGCGTACACGTGCCTGCATAGAGTTTTCTGTCCGGGGAACTCCGAAAGACCGTATTGCTATGCAGGAAGAGTTAATGAAGCTGGCGAGCGAACTGGAAATGGATTTCTCTTTCCAGCTTGATAATATGTATCGCCGGATGCGCCGACTGATCTGTTTCGATATGGATTCGACTCTGATTGAAACGGAAGTAATTGACGAATTGGCTATACGCGCTGGTGTGGGCAATGAGGTGAAAGCCATCACTGAGCGTGCTATGCGTGGTGAGATAGATTTTACTGAAAGTTTCCGTGAGCGTGTAGCTCTGTTGAAAGGCCTGGATGAATCTGTCATGCAGGAAATAGCAGAGAATCTGCCCATTACGGAAGGTGTAGACCGCCTGATGTATGTATTGAAAAAGTATGGTTACAAGATAGCCATTCTTTCCGGTGGTTTCACTTATTTCGGGCAATATCTTCAAAAGAAATATGGCATTGATTATGTATATGCCAATGAATTGGAAATAGTGGACGGCAAGTTGACCGGCCGTTATCTGGGAGATGTGGTGGACGGTAAGCGAAAAGCCGAACTGTTGCGCCTCATTGCACAGGTAGAGAAGGTAGACATTGCACAGACCATTGCTGTGGGTGACGGAGCGAATGATCTTCCGATGCTGGGCGTTGCCGGATTGGGCATTGCTTTCCATGCCAAACCGAAAGTGGTTGCCAATGCAAAGCAATCTATTAACACGATTGGTTTGGATGGGGTACTCTATTTCTTAGGCTTCAAAGACTCATATATCGATTTGCCGAAATGAGTTGAACTATTCCGCAAATATATTTGTTTCATATAGTGACATATATATTTGCGGAACCTCTTAAATTTGAATACTATGAAGAGAATAAGGAACCTATTCTGTCTCTCTTTACTTTTAGTTGCAGTCGGCTTACCTGCTGTCGCACAAACAAAACTTCATGTTCCCCTCCCTGATTCGATAACCACTGTTGGATATGCCACCGGACTTCGTAAGAATCTTTCTGGCCTGGTGGAAAGAATTACTGAAAATCAGATGAATAAAGACCAGATTACCAATCCGCTGGATGCCATCCGTGGACGGGTACCTGGATTGACGATTCTGAAAGGTTCGAATGGACCTGCTGCGCTGGACGCTGTCCGTCTGCGTGGCACTACCTCCCTGACTACTGGAAATGACCCGTTAATTATTGTAGACGGAGTTTTTGGTGACCTGAGTATGCTTACATCTATTTATCCGGCGGATATTGAAAGCTTTGTTATCCTGAAGGATGCTTCGGAAACTGCACAATACGGTTCGCGCGGAGCATCGGGTGTGATTGAGATTACTACAAAAAAAGGTGTCAGCGGACGTACAAGCGTTAACTATAATGGAAGTTTCGGCATTGCCTCAAGCTATAAAACAGTGAGGATGCTCAATGGAAATGAATTCCGGACATTGGCTCAGGAGCGTGGCATCTCAATTTTGGATATGGGAAACAATACAGATTTCCAGAAAGAGATCGAGCAAACGGGATTACAGCATAATCATCATATCGCGTTTTCGGGAGGAACGAATACTTCCAATTATCGTGTTTCACTCGCTCTAATGAATCGTGAAGGAGTGATTGTCAATGAAAAGTTGCAGAACTTCACATCGAATATGAATATGACACAGTATGTATTAGATAATTTTCTTAAATGTGATCTTGGTATGTTTGGTTCCGTACAGAAGGAACGTAATCTGGTGAATCTGCACAAAGTATTCTATTCTGCTGCTTCGTATAATCCTACTTTCCCGAATCACAAGAATCCGGAGACCGGTAGCTGGGATGGATATGCTTATGCCAGCCAGTTATCACATCCGTTGGCATGGATGGATGTGAAAGACAAGAATGCTACATCGCATATCAGTACGCATGCCCGGTTGACATTCAATCTGGCCGAAGCATGGAAACTGACTTTTTTCGGTTCCTATACATATAATGTAGTAGAAAATGCGCAGTATCTGCCTGTTGCTGTCTGGGCACAAGGGCAGGCATACAGAGGAGACAAGAAAATGGAATCATTGCTGGGTAACCTGATGCTGTCTTATAAAAAAGAATGGAGGAAACACTTCTTTGATGTTTTAGGACTGGCAGAGATACAGAAAGATAAATATTCCGGATTTTATACTACAGTTACAAATTTCAGTAATGACAAATTAGGTTATGATAATCTTCAGGGAGGTGCCATTCGTCCGTGGGATGGAACTAATTCCTACTACGAAGACCCTCGTTTGGTTTCTTTTATGGGGCGCGTGAATTATACGTATGATGATCGATATATCCTTACGGTGAATGCCCGTGGGGATGCGTCTTCCAAGTTTGGCAGTAATCATAAATGGGGATTTTTCCCGGCTGTATCTGTTGCATGGGTAGTTAGTAAAGAGAAGTTTATGGAAAAACTTTCTTTTATCGATAATCTGAAAATCCGTGCAGGATATGGTTTGGCAGGCAATCAAAACGGCATTGATTCATATACTACGTTGAATTTGATGCGACCTAATGGTATTGTACCGGTAGGTTCTACACCTGTAGTCACAATGGATAAGTTGCGGAATACGAATCCGGATTTGAAGTGGGAAGTGAAGCAGACATTCAATGCCGGTATAGAAGTAGCTTTGCTGGGTAACCGATTGCTGCTGACTGCCAATTATTACAATTCCAAGACGAAGGACATGCTTTATCTTTATAACGTGAGTGTACCACCTTTTACTTATAATACTTTACTGGCAAACATTGGTTCTATGCGTAATTATGGAACAGAGCTATCTATCGGCATTACGCCGCTGAAGACCAAAGACATGGAACTGAATATCAATGCCAATCTGACTTTCCAGCAAAACAAATTACTTTCTCTTGACGGAAACTACCAGGGCGAACATATTTCAGCTACAGAATACAAGAGTCTTGCCGGACTAGATGGTGCTGGATTCCACGGTGGATACAATCATATTGTTTACCAGATTGTGGGTCAGCCTCTGGGTGTATTCTATCTGCCCCATTGCACAGGGCTGGTATCCGATGGAAATGGTGGGTATACCTATCAGATTGCCGATCTGAATAGCGGTGGTGTCAGTCTGGAAGATGGTGAAGACCGTTATGTGGCAGGACAGGCTGTGCCAAAGACGATACTTGGTTCCAATATCAGTTTCCGTTATAAAGATTTTGATATATCGCTACAGATAAACGGTGCATTCGGCCATAAAGTGTACAATGGTACTTCATTAACTTATATGAATATGAACAGTTTCCCCGATTATAACGTCATGAAAAAAGCGCCTGCACAGAACATTAAAGACCAGACAGCTACGGATTACTGGTTGGAAGATGGTGATTACATTAACTTCGATTATGTTACGTTAGGCTGGAATGTTCCGTTAAAGAATACCCGTTACTTGCAGTCGCTCCGCCTGTCCCTGACTGTTAACAACCTGGCGACAATTTCAGGCTACTCGGGCTTAACGCCTATGATAAACAGTTCATCTGTAAATGCTACTTTGGGAATAGATGATAAACGCAATTATCCTCTATACCGTATATATACTATCGGACTTAGTGTAAACTTCTAAACCTTAAAGCCATGAAAAGTAATTCTATATTTTATTCGTTTTGTATTTTAGTTACCCTTTGCTGGGGAATAACTTCGTGCGACGGTTTTCTGAAAGAAAAGTCTCGTGATGCACTGCCTGAAGAGGAAGGTTATAGTAATATCTCTGAACTCTATCTCAATGCAGTGGCATCCCTTTACAATTACATAGGTGGAAATGCTGATAGCCAGGGATTGCAAGGAACCGGCCGTGGTATCTACGACCTGAATACTTTTACCACTGATGAAGCCATTATGCCTACCCGAGGTGGCGACTGGTATGATGGTGGTTTCTGGCAAGGGTTATTTCTGCATAAATGGGGTGTAAACAATGATGCAATACAGGCCACCTGGGAATATCTTTATAAGGTAATTATGCTTAGTAACAACTCTCTGGAACATATAGAAACCTATGCTCTAACCCACTCTGATGCGGAGCTTCCCGGTTATCGCGCCGAGGTACGTGCTTTTCGTGCAATGTACTATTATTATCTGATGGATCTGTTTGGACGCATACCACTGGTTTTGCACTCTAATGTTGCTTCAAAAGATATTGTGTTGAGCGAGCGTAAGAATGTATTCGACTTTGTAGTCAGGGAATTACAAGAGACCGCTCCACTCCTGCCCGCCCAGTTCAGCAACCGTTCCGGCAATTATTACGGACGTTTGACACGTCCTGTTGCATACTTTTTGTTGGCAAAGTTGGCACTGAATGCCGAAATTTATACAGACAATAACTGGACAGATGGTGTTCGTCCTGATGGAAAGAATATCTTTTTCGAAGTAGATGGCACTACAATAAATGCCTGGCAGACTGCAGAAGCTTATTGCGATAAAATCACAGCATTTGGCTATCGCCTCGAACCGGATTATACAGCTAATTTTGCTGTATACAATGAAAGTTCCGTTGAGAATATCTTTACCGTACCTATGAGCAAAACGCTGTACACCAATCAGATGCAATATCTTTTCCGTTCACGCCATTATAATCATGCCAAAGCATTAGGGTTATCCGGTGAAAACGGATCGAGTGCTACCATTGAAGCCCTGCAGACCTTTGGATATGATACCGATCTACAAGACCCTCGTTTTGATTTCTGCTATTATGCAGGTACAGTCTACGATTTGAAAGGTAACGTTGTAAAATTGGATGATGGAACTGTTTTGGTTTACGAGCCGTGGAAAGTAAAGTTAGATATATCCGATGAACCTTACGAAAAGACTGCCGGCGCCCGAATGAAGAAATATGAGATTGATGATAAAGCAATGAAAGATGGTAAACTGATGGAAAATGATATTGTCTTATTCCGTTATGCAGATGTGTTATTGATGAAGAGTGAGGCTAAGGTTCGTGACGGGCGTGATGGAGATGAAGAACTGAACCAAGTGCGTGCTCGTGTAGGAGTACCGGAACGTGTTGCTACTTTAGAGAATCTTCTTGCTGAACGTCAGTTGGAACTTGCATGGGAAGGTTGGAGACGCCAGGATCTAATTCGTTTCGGACAATTTACCCGTACTTACAGCAGTCGTCCGCAGCTGCCTGACGAGGAAAACGGATATACTACCGTCTTCCCTATTCCAGAGAAAATCAGACAGATGAATCTGGGATGGGAACAACATCCGGGCTATTAAAGGAATGGATTGCAAAGTCGCTTCATTCTTTTGTGTTAATCACTTTATTTCCTATCTTTGCGGCTAAATAAAAAGAAACATGAAGTTTTCCGAACTACAACTGAATGATCAGGTGCTCGATGCACTGGAAGCTATGCGCTTCGACGAGTGCACACCTATACAAGAGAAATCCATCCCCGTTATACTTGAAGGCAGAGATTTGATAGCCGTAGCACAGACCGGAACTGGTAAGACAGCCGCTTATCTGTTGCCTGTATTGAATAAACTATCGGAGGGTAACCATCCGGAAGATGCTATCAACTGTATTGTTATGTCGCCTACGCGTGAGTTGGCACAGCAGATAGACCAGCAGATGGAAGGTTTTTCTTATTTTATGCCTGTCAGTAGTGTAGCTGTCTATGGTGGTAATGACGGAGTACTTTTTGAACAACAGAAAAAAGGGTTGATGCTGGGAGCTGATGTTGTAATCGCTACTCCGGGACGCTTGATTGCTCATCTTAGCTTGGGCTATGTTGATCTTTCGCGTGTTTCCTATTTCATTCTTGATGAAGCCGACCGTATGCTCGATATGGGATTCTATGACGACATTATGCAGATAGTGAAATACTTGCCCAAGGAACGGCAAACAATCATGTTTTCTGCCACCATGCCTGCCAAGATCCAGCAACTTGCTAACACTATCCTCAACAATCCTGCCGAAGTTAAGCTTGCCGTTTCCCGTCCTGCTGAAAAGATCGTACAGGCAGCGTATGTTTGTTACGAGAATCAGAAATTGGGTATCATTCGCAGCCTTTTTGCTGAGCAGACACCGGAACGCGTTATTATATTTGCTTCATCCAAACTGAAGGTAAAAGAGGTGACGAAAGCTCTAAAAATGATGAAGTTGAATGTGGGTGAAATGCATTCAGATCTGGAACAGGCTCAACGTGAGGAGGTGATGCATGAATTTAAAGCCGGACGTGTAAACATTCTGGTCGCTACAGACATTGTGGCACGTGGTATTGATATTGATGATATCCGTCTTGTGATCAACTACGATGTTCCCCATGATAGCGAAGATTACGTTCACCGTATTGGCCGTACAGCACGTGCTAATAATGATGGTGTTGCTTTGACTTTCATCAACGAAAAGGAGCAAAGCAATTTCAAGCAAATAGAGAATTTCTTGGAGAAAGAGATTTATAAGATAGCTGTACCCGAGGAGTTAGGCGAAGCACCTGAATACAAACCACGTAGTTATGATGGCAGAGGGAAGAGAAACTTCCGCTCGTCCAAGGGAGGCAGAAATACAAATAAAGGTGCTGGGAATAAGAAGAAATGCGGAACTCCAAAAGGAAGAAATGGTGGAGCTTCTGAAAAGAAATAATGGTAAAGTTTTATTTACTCCACCATTTTTATATGTAGCTCTTTATCAGCGTCAATAGTCAGGTCCACAAGGTGGTAAACGGAGCTTTCCGGAATACGGAGCGTTGCTTCATAGTGATAGCCTTTTCCATTCACTCCCATGAAATCCATATCAGTAAGGATCATTTGGCTGAGTACCTCTTCCGGGAAGACAGTATGGAACATTTTCTTGGTTATATCTTGACCGTACAGTAAATTCTTCCCTTCATAGACACAGATATGAATCACATTGTCGTAGTATATATTGTCGATGCCAATTCCTTCATCTGAATAGATAGTCCTGATGACCTTCATTTTGGAAGGATTAATATAGACGTATCCCCGATAACGTGTTCCTTTATACATTACCACACTATCCTTTTGCACCACTTCAGAGATAGTGGGAATGGCTTCCGCTTTCTGACTGGAGAATGACAGTGTATCTTCCGGGTTTTCTGACTTATGCAATTTCACGATTTCATCAGAAAGCGAATGGAACCAGAAACTGTATTCTGTCTGCCGGTCTATTTTATAAGCTATAGGGGTATTACCTCGTACATATATTGTGTCGCGAAGTACCTTGAAATAAACTGGAATATTTTGAGGGTCGACATAATAAATCGTATCACCGCTAATACGCATTAACGGCATATCCGTCTCGTCATCTATCCAGATACCTTGCAACATTTCCTTTGCGGTCAGATCTTCCTTGCTGGAAGTCTCTCCACTTTTGACGTTATTGCAAGATGTCAGCACAATAACGAGCACTATAGAAATAGTACCCCACTTTATCATAACTCCCTCTGTTTTATGTTCTTAATGTCCGATGCAATAATAAATAAATCCTTGCTCTTCCATTTCTTTTTTATCATAGATGTTGCGCCCGTCCAGCACTACAGCTCGTTCCATTGTTTTCTTGATAACTGCCCAGGACGGTAACCGGAACTCCTTCCATTCAGTAACCAGCATCAAGGCATCAGCATCAAGTACGGCATCATACATGTCTCTTGCATAGTAAATGCTCTCTCCTATCCGGCGGCGGCATTCGTCCATTGCAGCAGGATCGTAAGCACGCACTTTACATCCGACTTTAAGCAATTTATCTATCAAGACCAGTGAGGGCGCTTCGCGCATATCATCGGTTTCCGGTTTGAAAGCTAATCCCCACAAAGCGATGGTCTTCCCTTTTAAATCGTTATCGAAATGCTTACAGAGTTTTTCAAAGAGAATACTTTTCTGCAATTCGTTCACTTCTTCTACAGCATGAAGCACGCGCATCTGATAACCGTTCAACTCAGCAGTTTTGATAAGAGCTTTAACGTCTTTAGGGAAACAAGAACCGCCATAGCCGATGCCCGGATACAAGAATTTGCGTCCGATACGGGTGTCCGAACCAATGCCGCTACGCACCATATTGACGTCTGCACCTACCAGTTCGCAAAGATTGGCAATATCGTTCATGAAACTGATGCGGGTAGCAAGCATGGAATTGGCTGCATATTTGGTCATTTCAGCGGATGGAATATCCATGAAGATGACGCGAAAGTTGTTTAGCAAGAATGGTTTGTATAGCTTACTCATTAACTTCTTTGCACGTTCGGACTCCACTCCCACTACTACACGGTCGGGACTCATGAAATCATTGATGGCATTGCCCTCTTTCAAGAATTCGGGATTGGAAGCTACATCGAATTGAATGCTAACACCCCGTTTATCCAATTCTTCCTGAATGGCGGCACGCACCTTCTTTGCCGTACCTACGGGAACGGTACTTTTTGTAACCACCAGCATGTACTTCTGCATATTCCGTCCGATGGTGCGGGCAACTTCGAGCACATAGCTAAGATCGGCACTCCCATCTTCATCGGGCGGAGTACCAACAGCACTGAAGACGACTTCCACTTCGTTCAGGCAACTTTCCAGGGAAGTGGTGAAGTGCAGGCGGTCAGCTTTTACATTGCGGTTCACCATTTCTTCCAAGCCACTCTCATAGATAGGAATGATACCTTTCTTCAGTGCTTCTATTTTCTCACTGTTGGTATCTACACAAATAACGTTGACACCGATTTCTGCAAAACAGGTTCCAGTCACCAGACCGACGTACCCTGTACCGACAATAGCAATTTTCATACTCTCTTATTCAAAATATTCCGCATCCCGGAAAAGCGGGGCGGCTTTATCTTTGGGGGATAATAATAATAGTTCTTCGGCAACAGGCCAGTCTATGCCTATTGTATCGTCATTGAAACGTATGGATGCTTCTACCTGTGGGGCATACGCATTATCCACTTTATATGTAAAAATAGCTTCGTCACTGAGCACCAAAAAGCCGTGTGCAAATCCACGGGGAATGAAGAACTGGCGTTGATTCTCCTCGCTCAGTTCCACGCTGACGTACTTACCGAATGTTGGAGATGATTGGCGTAAGTCTACCGCCACATCCAGCACTCTCCCTTTTATGACACGCACCAGTTTGGCCTGACAATGTTCTCCTTTTTGATAGTGCAATCCGCGTAACACGCCGAAAGAGGATTTCGACTCGTTGTCCTGAATAAAATGGACGTCCCCGACGTGCGCTTTGAATTCCTCTTCTTTAAAGGCTTCCATAAAATAACCGCGTTCGTCACGAAACACTTTCGGCTCAATCAGCCATACACCATCAATTTCCGTTTGTATATAATTCATCTTTTTAGAAATTTTTTCGTACTTTCAGTTGGCAACCCAGATTGTCGCCATATATCTCTCCTATGTCGAAAGCAACGGAAGCGTTGAACTGCCATCCCTTCCATTTTCGGGGAGAATAGAAAACTGATGCAAAAGTAGAAAAATTTTCTAATATATCGGGTATAGGTTTGAAAGGAGTTCCCCAAGTTTTATTATATGATAGTTTTGCAAGATAAGTCCATTCGGCACTGATGTCTCCGCTCCAGCCCAGATGCATTGCCCGGATACGGTTGTATTTGAAGCTCATATCGCCGTCTTTGTTGTAGATGGGAGATGCAACCAGGGGATTTCCCATCGCCATTCCCCAGTGCACCCAGCCGGGATACCAGTCATTATTATAATAGTCATCAGCTCCGCCCGTCTTTTCCACTACCGTGAAATCCACTCCATGCATAGGGCCGCTTTGGTTGGTAGTCTGATAATATTCCAGCACAAAGCCATTGATGGCTTGCCGGTGATTGGATTTATATTCAACTCCCCATAACCCATCAAAACCATTTAATTTCCCCATTCCACTGAAATCATCATAGTAATTTTCCAAATAGGCACTTATGGAGAAGGCGTCGTGGCGGTAGGTCATACGGATATGTTCGCTACCCATGAAATTTCCTTGGTAAGCTATTTGTTCTCCCTCCGGACTACTGTCATCTCCACGTCTGGGGATGAATACTTTAAAATAATCTTTCCAGCTATTTCCCAAATCTCCTGCATCCATTCCGGCACTTTTATAACCGCCAAACTGTACATCCAGGCTCATGCCTACATCCAGTTGCCATTTCCCTTGCGGCACACCGATGCGAAGGAAACCGCTTTTGTGGTGATACTTAATGCTTTTGGTATACCAATAATCTTCTCCTACCTGTTTCTTTTGATAATTATTATCAGTAAACCATCCGTACGAAATTTCCGCTTTCAGAGCAAGTCTTGGAAGTATCTGTACATATTCGGGGAGTCCTATCCATACTTGCGGAATGGGTCTTGCATTGCCCGACCAGGTTAATCCGCCACTACTCAATTGTTGGTTTAATAATGGAGAGTCAATTTCTTTACTACCAATAAGTAACCCTATCCATTTGTACCGTATGTCCGCATAGCCTTGTTGCAGTACAAAGGTAGATGTGAAACCAGAAGCTACTGCCATATCCAAGCCACCTTCAAGACGCCAATTACGAAGTGTATCCGTATAAAAAGCTCCTCCTCTCAGGTAAGTATTATTGTCGATTGAGGAGAAGCCATGTTGATTGCTTACTTGCCATAGAGGAGTATTCTCACCCGTGTGGACGGAGGCGCCATATTCTACAAAAGAAGATAAATTTTGCCGTTTCCACCCATTTTGCGCCTTTACTGCCGATCCGGTAGTAAAGGCGCAAAATAGAATGGCAAGAATATGGCAGACTGTACGCATAAGTTTATCGGAATATAATTTTCAGAGTGTTGAGCATGATTTTCAGATCCAGTGCAAATGACCAATGTTCAATATACCAAATATCATATTCTACTCTTTTTTTCATTTTATCCAATTTTTCCGTTTCTCCACGCAGGTTGTGTATCTGCGCCCAACCGGTTATTCCCGGTTTCACCAGCAATCTCTTGTTATAGTCAGGAATGATGCCGCAATATTGTTCCGTGTGTATCAGCATATGGGGCCGGGGACCTACTATCGACATATCTCCAATAAGCACGTTCCAAAACTGGGGTAATTCATCAATGCTGGTGGTGCGTAGAAAACGTCCGAGTGGAGTGATGCGGGGATCGTCATGATATGCTTGCTGTGTATCAGATTCTCCATTGGGTAGCATGGAACGGAATTTATAACAGACAAATACTTTTCCGTATTGTCCGTTCCGTTTTTGAGAAAATATAATCTTGCCTGGCATCTTTATCTTAATACAACATCCTATGAGGATATATGCCCATGGATATATTAATAATAGGACTATTGAAGCGAACACAATATCAAATGTTCGTTTAAAGATTCGATTGTATTTCCGTTGTAGTGGAAAATGATATGATAGGTAATGCATATTCATTATATATATTTACTCAAAATATAGAACGATTATTTATTGGTTATATTGTTCTGCAAATAAGGTTTTATAAACTATAATAGTTTTTTTCTGTACCCTATTCCAACTGTAGTCTTTTATGGGATATGTGAATATGTTTTGTGTTTCAGCAACTTTCTTCTTGATTTGTTTTGCTAAATCTGTTACATCTCCTTTTTTGAAATAATATTTCTCATCTAATGAAACAATTTGAGTTGCAGGTATCTTGCTTAAAAGAATATTGCAGCCAGCTTGCATAGCTTCAAGTACAACCAGAGGAAACCCTTCACTATATGACGAAAGTACGAATAATTTTGTATGGCTATATAATTCACGCAAACATTCTTTGTTTAGGCCACCAGCAAATATTACTTTTTTATTTATACTTTTAGTTTGTAGCATATGGAAATAGGCCATTTCATTCTCTACACTTCCTGCAATAACTAACTGAAACCCGTCTTTTTCAATATTAGCCAATGAAAAAGCTTCAATCAATATGTCTAAGCCTTTTTCTGGTGTAATTCTTCCTACGCTGAGAATATATTTTCCAGGCTCTACTCCCAATTTTGTGAGATATTCTATGCTATCTACCCGAGTAAAATTAGATACACCATTTGGAATGTAGATTGATTTATTTTGAATACTCTTTCTATATTTTTTTAATTGGAAATTATTTACAAATATTATTTTATTAGAAAAGATCAAAGCTATTTTTTCTGATAATTTAAGAAAGTGTTTAGCCAGCCATCCCCATTTTTTATGCTCATAATTAGCACTATGATAGGTCAAAACTACCTTTAAATTAAATAGTCGAAGCAATGGAACAAAAAAACCTGGACCTATATTATGAATATGTACTATATCCGGACGCTTTATAATACATACCAAACTACATAAAAAAGAGTGAACTAATGCTTCTATCCCCTTTATCTTAGTAGATGGTAAATCGATGAATCTTATGTTAGAATAAGTTACATTTTGATGTATATATGATTTTCTTCTAAACACAGTCACCTGAATATCTTTAGGGAAATTCATATATAAATATTCGCAATGTTTTTCTACCCCTCCTTGTACTCCAGGAAAGCCACGTGTACCAAAAACATATACTTTCATTTGAAATAGTTATTTAAATACAGGTTAATGTAAAACTATTATATATTCTCTTACTTCACGAAATGTTTTGAATAACTTTCAACCATTGCTGATAATATTGTCCGGCAGAAAATGATTTGCATGCTATAGTAGAGATAGCTCCCCTATCTGCTTGAATGGAGGAAGTAAACATATCGGTAATAGCTATAGGCAAATCTTCATCTTTCGAAAATAAACGATTGCAGGTATTCGTTTTTAGCAATTCAGGAATGCCTCCGATGTTTCTACCTAATACTGGAGTTCCACAGCATAATGACTCTATAACTCCTAAAGGATTATTTTCATAGCAAATAGATGGAATTATTGAGAATTGCACTTTTTTCAGCAAATGAATTACAGCTTCTGCTGATAATTGCCCAAGAAACACTATATTGGGAGACACATAATTTTGTTGAAGATAATTTTCTAAAGGTCCTCTTCCTGCAATATATAGTTTATAAGGTAATTGAATAGCTGCTTTTAATAATGCGTCTACTCCTTTTTCTTCTGAAAGCCGTCCCACATATGCATAAGCTATTTCTTGTTCTTCCGAGGGGATTTTTGAAATAAATCTAGCTCGTTCCTCACTAACGAAATTGCATATAACATTTAGCTTGTTTATTGGATATTTGCCTTGTGTCATTTTCTGTGCCATAAAATTACTAGGACAAATGAAAGCATCTGTCCATTGTAAAAGCTTTTCTTTCTTCCAATAAATAGCTTCCCACCATGCAAGAAAACTAGCTAAAACATTGTTCTTCATACATTTATGGGAAACCACATTGATCTTCTTATTAAAGCATATTTCACAAGGAACTCCTTTACGTAGACAAGCATATGCAGGACATATTAATTTATAATCATGAATGGTCCACACTACTTTGATGCCTCTTTTGTGTGCTAGTTTAGCAACTATAGGAGAAAGATAAGAATGTATATTATTAAGATGTACTACATCCGGTTGGAAGTCATCCAATACATTTTCATATCCATTTTTTACTCCAACTCCAAAAACACGTAAAGCAGCTTTTAATCTTCCACTTATAGATGAATGAAAGAAGGAAACTTCTTCAGCGAAATACTTATCTTCATTTACATGAATATTTTGCGGATAACTCATTGAGAAGAAACGCACTTCATGTCCTTGTTTCTGAAGTATCTCCCCCAAATTTATGGAGTAAACTTCCGCCCCTCCACGCGCATAAAGAAATTTGCTGACTATAAGTATTTTAAATGGTTTCATAATTTGGCGCAATTAAATTTTTCATCGTTATAACTAAAGTACTTTTTTGTTATTAACAGAGAAGATATATCCCACATCTCACCCAGATTTGTTGGTTTGTTTTCTTTTTTGCGAAATATACTCTGTCCTAGCCCCTTCCAGACATAATGATTGGCTCCCATTATATCTAATAAAGTCGGATATACATCAATCTGCCCCAGCTTTTCTTGATAACTTAACGTACAAGGAGCATTTAATATTATCATGGCAATTTCTTGATCTTCAGGATACATATCTTCTCTATCTTCTGGAATGTTTTTATTCATTTCATTGTGGTCAGACACAATGGCTATGACAGAATTATCATACAAGTTAGCTTCCTTTAAGTTTTTAATGAATGATTCTAATTCTGAGTCACAATAATGAACGGCTTCTAAATAGTTTTTAATCTTTGCAGAATATTTGTTTGATCGAGAAATAGGAGTAGCAGGAACAATGGGCTTATCGTAAGGCTGATGCATAGATATTGTTACCAATTGAGCATAAAAAGGTTGTTTTACTTTTTCTAATGTACTACTTGCCAATTGAAACATATCTCCATCTTGGGCTACATCAGAACCGTGGTGAGGCATATTATTACGATCATAAATTTTTTTAAAGCCATAGCTGTAAGCAGTTACTTTTTGATTCCAGAATTTGGCATCATCACAAATAAATTCTATAGTTGTATAATTCTTCAATGCTTTGGCAAGCGAAGGATAGATTGCTTTTCCATACCGCATGGCAACTGCACCTTTTTTTAATGGAAGAATCCCTGTATTATATATAAAATGAGCATCACTGGAACGTCCATCTTTCACTTGAGGTTGCATTTTTAAAGCAACGATACTATTACTTTGACAACAGAGTTGATTTAAGAAAGGCGTTACTTCTATATTGTCAATTTTAAAGTTTATTACCCAAGAATTCAATGACTCAACAATAATAAGAATTAGGTTTTTTCTTTCAGACACAGAATAGTTATTATCGGTATAATGATTACCATACTTATCAAGATAATTTTCTATTTTTGCAATTTCCAGTTTTGTTGGTTCCTGAGCTTCCCATGTGGTTTCGATGATTGAATATATTCCTAAAGCAATCAGACCATTCATGCTGAAATAATATGCATAGCCATTAGAGTTGGTATATCTTTCCCAAACGCTGTCTACTTTTCCTTTGCCCTTCAAATAAAAGGCTGAACCATTAGCAATATGAACCAATGCTACAAATACGATAAGAGGAACTATATAGATGTATTTATTCTTACTTTTTATTGGCTTACTGTCATTTGGGTAAGGGAGTATATAGTCGCTTATTAATAGTAAAATTATTGATATTATAATACTCCAATCAATAGCACGCATAGATGCTTTTATACTTTCTATAAGTAAAGGAGATATATTGGAAAACAAAAGAAATGAAGAAAATGGCATAAGATCATTGTAAGTGCGGAAGTACCATAGTTGTGACAACGTCCAAATCATGAATAAAATAATAACTATCCAAATGAAACGACGATATTTTATTGGCAAAATCCAATAAGGTAACAAAAGTATTACCGCATCGGCAAGCGAACGTAACCCATATGTAAAAATTTCATTATTGCTGTTATATTTTAATATAATTTCATGGCGTAACACAAAAAAGTGAAACACTATGACTGCTATGGCCAACAAAAAGAAACATAATCTCGGGTGTCTATTTAATATGCTTTTTATGGATACATTCATTATATAAACTGATATATTGTTTTACAATTGAGTTAGAATCAAAATTGGCGGTTACATATTGCCTTGCTTTATCAGCAAGTAGCAGGGCTTCTTCATAATGTTCAATGATATGATGTAGCATTTGGGCAAGAGCATCCACATCATTATGTTTGAAGTAATAGCCATGTGTACCTCTGTCTGTTAGTTCTAACAGAGCAGGCAGGTCAGATACAAGTATAGGGATTCCGGCGGCCATTCCTTCGGTAACTGTTAGTCCGAACCCTTCACTTAGTGATGGTTGCACCAGTAGATGATAATCACACAAATGACAATATATCCATTCTACATCACAATTACCTAAAAAGTTTACTTGTTCCTCTAATCCAAATCTACGGGTTACTTCTTTCAGATAATTATAGGAACTGCCGTCGCCTATAAAATCAATAGTAATATGAGAAGCTGATAATTGATGTAAAGCTTCTAACAATAAATGTTGTCCTTTAATATTGTGCTCTAATCTGCCAACTTGTACGATACGAAAATTCAGTTTATTATCAAGTGCTTTTTTCTTTATCTGCCGAATTTCAGATGTCAGAATCCCATTATATATTACTTCCGGTTTACAAAGTCCTCTTTTTTCAGTATTGTCAGCTACTGCTTTAGAAATCGCTACTGTTTTATTGTATAGTTTGTATCCTTTCAATGGCAAATCTGTTGCATGAATAGTCAATATAGTGTAGTAAAGATGCCGGATTGGTATATAAAGGATAGCATCAGAATCATGTATGTGAAGAATATCCGGATGGAATTTGAAAATATTCCAGTTCAATTGAAATACATCCAATATATTACGGCTTGCCTTTTTCCGGTTGATAAGGAACAATTGTATATTACTGTCTAACTCACTTAATAACTTTGATGAATATAGATTATTGATAATACACAATCCTACCTGATTACTTTTTGCCTGATAATTGGCAAGAGTAATCACCATGCGTTCAGCACCACCTACATTTAATGAATATATCAGATGCAAAATCCTCATTTTCTGAACTTATATTTTATGTGAGAATGAATAATAATAAACATACGCATCAAGCATCCCAGTCTTAGTATTTTAAATATTTGCAATAAACGACTTTGGGGTATTAGTCTGTCATTGCTATAATCACTGACTGCTATTGCCAGAAAACGATATTTTCTGATGCGTTCCTGAATTTGTCCTAATGCCCCCGCTGCCATATAATCATTGTAAAACTCATATATAATATTTCGCAATGCTTTATATTCCAGATGTATGGCACGGGAATTGTTTAATCGGTACTGTAAGGATACAGAATCCTTTCTGTTCAGTTCCGTATAAACAATTATTTGGTTAGTGAATAATTGCTCTTTTGAATAACGATGTAGTCTTAGAAAATTAGTTTCTTCATAAATACGCAATTCTTCATTAAAAGGGAATTTCTGTAGCATTTCACGCTTCATAACGTGAACAAAGTCACCCCCAACCTCTCCTCTCAACCAGTCGAAATATGTTATTACGGTCTGTTTCTGCTCTAACAAATGATATGTTTCATAAAAAGGCATACGTCCATTTGTTGCAAACAAATAATGAAGATAAGCCGGAGTTTCCTTTATAGTATTCTGAATGTAATTAATTGCATTTTCAGCAAGGTAATCATCGCTATCCAAAAACAAAACATAATCTCCGGTACATTTCCGTATGGCAGCATTGCGTGCTGCACTTACTCCGGCATTACGTTCGTATGTCAAAACGTGGATATGAGGATACTTATCGGCATACTGCTGTATTATAGATAACGTAGCATCAGTAGAACCATCATTTACAATCCAATGTTCCGTTTCTTCAGCTTGGGCCGTTATGCTTTCTATGCATCTGTGAATGCAGTCTTCCCTGTTGTAGACTGGTGTAATAATACTAATCTTCATATTTGCATTTTATTTTTTTCAATAGTAAAAGGGTACATCCTGATAGCATTATCGATTTTACAATTTCCATTGAAACATCTGCCATAGCATAACCGTTTACTCCATTTTTTTCAATCAGGCAATAATATAAAGCACATGTAATGATGTTACAAGGTATCATAAGGAGTGTATATACTTTTATTTTACGCATAACGAACAACATTCTCGTCGACACGGCAATAATAATGGAAAACGGGATACTGACAATAAGAACACCCAGAACTTCAATAAAGACTTCTATATTTTCAGAAGTCATAGCTCCGTTGCCAAAGCATATTTCGACGATGGGTCTTCGAAGAATAAAAAATAAGATAGCGCCAACCACGCTTAAGAGTATTGCTTTTCCTCCAACTTTCATATAAATATGTTTCATTTCCCGTCCGAGATGTTTGGAATATAATTCACTTAATTTTATTTGTAAAACAGCAAAAAGCTGAACGAGCAAAATCATTGGAGCCTGCAACAGCTTGTTGGCATAAGTGATCACGGTGATTGTTCCCGGATAGAACATAGAAAGAAGATACATAGGAAACATGGTTGTAAATGCCATTGCTGAATCGTTTACAAGTTTGACACATATATCACTGAAACTGTTTTTCAGATATACAAATGAAAAACACGAATAGCTCCATGACAAATTGCGTTTTATAAAGATAGCCAGCCATGCAAAGTTTATTATAGTTGCAATACTGAAACCAACTGCCAGTGCTAAAACTCCGAGCAAAGAATGAAATAAGATAATAAAAAGAATAATGAATACATTATTGATTACCGTAATAATCTGTGGAAAAACAAAGTACTTATAAGATGCCAGTATTTCTACATATACGATACTGATAATATAAGGTATAGAAGCTGGCAGCAATATATATAATAACGGTAGATGTACCTCAATATCTTGTGCCGAAAAATTAGAAAGCAATAACAGACATTCCTTTCCGTTCAGCAGTATAATGCTTATTGTGAGAATGGCGACAGATATGACAGTATATAAGAAAGCATTCAAATATGCATTCTCCGTATGAAATGAATTCTGGTTTCTTAATAACATGGAACGGGGTATCAGTACGGAAGAAACGATACTCTGAAGAATCTCGCAAGCAGCAATAATACTACCAAACATATAGAAATAGATATCTGTTCCTGTTCCAGCCCCCAGATAATAAGCTATCAGGAAGTTCTGGAAAAAAGCGATGAATTTTACTACAACGCTTAATCCCGCAGAGTATATAGCTCCATTTTTATATGATTCTATCTTGGCTTTCATGAACAGATGGCATGGGATTTAGCATATCTTTATTTGCCAGCAAAATACCCCCCAAAGACAATCCTAATAATAAGAGCCCATGAGGAAGGTTTAAACCGGCAAATCCTCCAATTCCGAAGATGGAGATACAAACGAGGGTTACAAGATACCAATTGCTATACTTATATTTCCTAATAAGAAAATAGATTGCAATATAGAATAAATGTTGTATTACGAAACCAACAAGTCCCGTGTCAAGTATAGTCTGAACCTGGGTAACTTCAACTAAGGCTGCAACTTCTTCGGCAGCTGACTGGTCGGAATAAAATTCATTCTGGATAATATATTTATCATTGGTTGTCAAGTCATCATGAAGAAATCCGAACCCAAACATCAGTTTCTGTGTGGAAGTGAGTAATTCTATTTTAGGAATGATCTGTGCACCTCTGTCAGAACCGAATTCAGCCAGATTTTCCATGTCGCTCATAGCATCTTCTACAGAACGATAAGATGCAAAGGAAGTGAACTGACCTACCAGGTGCTGAACACGTAATGCTCCATTCATTTGTCCGTCTAATACATATCCGGCGACCAGCATCACAAATCCGATTATCAAATATATGATTTTCTTCTTCCATGTACCATAAAAGCAGAAGGTGGTTATCAAGACTCCTCCTATGACACTGAATGTCTTTGTACAAACGAGTCCTAACGCCATTATTAAAATGTATTTTGCGGAAGTCCTAAAGAGGTAAAGCATTGGAAATAATAAAAGTGCTATAAAGTACATTCCCGGAGGATATTTCCTAATAAAATCTCCTAATAAGTTAACTTCCAAAGTTGAATAAGTCAAATCGCCCCATGTTGTGCGTGGCACTAAGATATGATTGCTTACTACCAATGAATCAATAATATAAAAACAACTGATAATCAATACGTAGATAAACAATTTGTTGAAAAATAACTTGATGTCAAAATCCTGCTTTCTGAACACCAGAAGCGGAAAAAGAAAATACAGGATATGCATATACAATCTTAGCCTTCTGGCCTGTATCATCAAAAATTCATCACTCAGCATGGCTACAAAAAACAAGAATAGGATATAAATAGAAACCGGTATCAGCAATCTCCTGATATTTTTATCCTTCCAATAAATAAAGAAACCTGCAAAATAGACTATAAACAATAAATCGTGTAATTTAAAAGGGAAAGTCAGGTTCTCATCATAGAAGCCGTATACTCCGAATAGAAGAGTGCTTTGCAACAGGAAATCATATTTATTGATAGTCCACGAAAAATATAAGATGATAAAGGCCAATATATATGCAAAAGGAAATTCCAAACCCAAAAGAGACATGGATAATAAGAAAGAGACCGGAAGAACAAAGTCCCCCGGGCATAATTCTATCTGTTCTTTTTGCAATGCTTCCAATTTATCTTCAGTATTTCACTTTAACGTAGCAACCGGCTCCTATAATAGCTATTCCCATGGCAAAAGCTAACAACTTTAACGGGCGGGGACTGACAGGCTTGCTCAGGCTATAGGCTTTGTCTACAATTTCAGCTTTAGGTGTAGTAACAGCCATAGATAAAGCATTTTCTTCTTTCTTCTGTAATAAGAAGACAAATAGCTCTTGCTTAATCATTTGCTGGCGCTTGATATTGACAAATTCACGTTCTTGTGTAGGCATTCCCTTGATACGTGCCATGAAATAATCTCCTTGTTCCTGTAGGTTCTCTTTGGCATGGCTAAATCCGGATTTCAAGCTACGGATAGTTGCCAGCATATTATCGTGCATGGCATCTATCTGTTCATTCATAATATCGAGAGTTGGTGTGTTTCCTTGAGTAGTTTTTAATAACTTCAAACGTTCCAATAACGCTTCATTATACTTTTGGAGTCCTTCCAATACTGTACGGTCACTGAGACCTATATTTAGCGGAACCAGTGAGAAACGATTTTCAGGTTTCAGTAAAAACTGCTCCACCAATTCTATGACAGTATATTGGGTTTCTGCTTCAATCAGCCTTTCTTTAAAGTCTGTACTTTTATCCAATATTATTTTAGCTTCCGCCTCAATATCAGTCAGTGAATTCTCTTTTTTGTAGGCTTCCACTTCTTTTTCAATTTCTACCAGTTCTTTTGAAATAACACGAATCCGCTCATCCAGAAAAAGCTCCATACTGCCTGCCAGAACATTCCTGCGTTCTTTATCTGATGTATTGTATGAAGCTATCAGCTCATTCAAAATATCTTTTCCTTTTTTGATATTCATTTCTTTCATTTGCATATTTATAATATCCGCTTTCTTGGTAGCCATATCCACCTCTACCTTTTTTTGCAACATTTCAGCAGCATAGTCATAGCCGGTAATGGAAACCTTTACACTAATTTCTTTCTGAGGATTATAATATCGGGTAGTGTCTATCCTGAAATCTCCATACGACGTTTTCAGAATAAAAGGCAGTGACGAAGTCTGCTCATGTATTTTTTTAAAGCCTTTTGACATTTTTACTTTCACGCTTTTACAAGAACCTTGTATCTTGAATTTCAGAGTAGTATTCAGAGTATCTGCAATGTCATTCAGAGGCATCACGGTTACAGGACTGTTTGTATAATAAGGAGTTGAGAACAACCATGAGGCAGTACTATACTCCTCATTGAGTTGTAAGTCCTTCACCACCCGGCGAAACATAGAGAAAGAACGAATCAGTTCCATCTCATTATGAATACTTGTACTTCCGCCTACTATGTCACTCAAGGAAAAGCCCTTTACCATTGATTGCATCTGACTCATTGGGCTGGTCTCCTTTTCCGCTACCAGAATATTGGCTGTTATCTGATAAACAGGTTTAGTGATAAAAATATATAATATGGCGATACCCACACATACTATAAGGCTGATTAAGAATATTTTCCATCTTTTCAGATAGAAATCAACAACTTCTTTCAGTTTCCGGATATCATTTGACTGAGTATTTTGTAGGGACATAATATCGTATTTTATTTTACTAATAATGCAATTGCCAGTGATGCCAGAACTGAAATGGCGCTGATAACCGTGGAAGCTAGCGAGATGTTGAATTGCTGGCTTTGGCTATACTTGGCATTTCCTTTTCGGGCCTTGTTGGGTTCTACGTAAAGCACATCATTTTGCTGTAAATAGTAATAAGGTGAATTCAGAGATTCGATGGATGTGAGGTCAAAGCGGTGATATTCTTTTTTACCTCCATTATCACGTATTAGCAACACATTCTTTCGATTGCCGTAAATTGTCAGGTCGCCTGCCATACCGATAGCATCCAGAACGGACAAACGTTCATTGGGGACGCTGACTGTTCCTGGCTTTGTTACTTCTCCTAATACTGAAACCTTAAAATTACGAATTTGGATAGTGACAATCGGGTCTTTCACATAGGTAGTCAGTTTTTTTGTTATCAGGTCCGTTAACTCGCTTCGTGTCATTCCCCCTACGGATATTTTGCCAAGTACGGGAAAGTCTATATTTCCTTGAGAATCGACCAGGTAAGTATGTAGAGCCGGAGTGATATTAACGCTGGTTTCCCCAGGTGTCAGATAGCTGGACAACGGCATATTAAAAACAGCTACTGCATTAGGATCTACTCCCGAAACACTAATAGACAGTTCATCATCGGGGACTATTTTGGGAGCATAGTTGATGCTATCGCCGGAATTTGCAGCCAGATTATCTAAATCCTGAAAATAGGTGATATTATTAGTCGTTGTTTTACACGACATCAGTAGTAATAATGAAAAAGCAGGTATCAGCGTTTTTATTTTCATCGTATATCTTATATTTTATTGATTTGATCTATTCAAAAGTAATAGTTCTATAGTCAATAAACGTTGGTTAGGCGGGTTTATTGTTAGGTTGTCTATAATTTATTCATCGGTTTTGGAGTATTTTTCATTAAATGATAAACCGAAAATTGTTATTTTATATTTTGGCACTGTTTCTTATTTCATCTATAAATTGAAATTTAACCATTACAATTACTGTATATACCATATTATTTATTAATTTTGGTTCTTAACGACGAATTACACTATTAAAAATATACTCACATGAAAAAGCTATTTTGCATCTTACTGTGCTATTGTTCCTTGTGCCAGGCACAAGAATATGCCGATTACAAATTATCTGATTACAAGTTACCGGATATCAAGAGAAGTTCTTTGGACTTTAAACTTCATTCCGATGGGTCTTTTGCTACGCACGAGACAAGTGATAATACTGTCTATGATATTAAAGGGGCGATTGATGCTACTTTTAATCGGTATTGTACCACTCGCAAATTTATAGGTGATCAATCTGCAAGAATATATTTTGCTGGTTTTAAAAACAATTCAACTCGTGATGAGAATGGCGAGAATTATAAACAAAGTAATTTGAATACAGAGATTTCTTATGTGAATGATAGTCGTTTTTATATCAGGCCGAATACTTGGTTCTGGTTTGTAGGAGGAGACGTTTCATTCACATACTATCAGAATAAAGCAAAGGATACTGAAAAGGAGTTGGGAATTTTTATAAGACCTAAGTTGGGTTTAGGCTGGGGAAGAATAGAGAGGGTGCAAGATGCCCGTCAAGCAGTTTATTTATTGGATAAATTCTCAGATTACGGACTAATGAAAAAGCATCTTTCCAATGAAGAAGTAAATCGATTTGCTCAATTGATATCTACAGTTAAAAACAAACGTTTTTTAGATAGTCGGTTACACTTAATAGATGAAATAACAACAGTGGATTCTTTCTTGATAGCGAATGATTATATTCGTAAGGAAGGTGCGAAGTATTTTACAACGTTGTATGACTATTGGCTATACGGCGATTTGCACCAACGAAAATCAGGGTTCGAAGTGGGATTAGAGGGAATGCCTGAATATAATTATTATACGTGCAGTAATTTTAATCAAAAGAATCATGAGCCAGGGATTACCGTCTCTCTCTCAGCTGAGTACGAAAAACCAATAAATCTGCGCTGGCAACATTCGGCTTCTTTAAACTTCATGTTTTTATATATGCATAATACTTTTGAGGCTGACTACGCTGACAAGACAGTTTATGAGCAGAGCCTGGAGCATTTACAAACTACATATACTCTTGGCTATTACCCCAATTCCAGAACTTATGCCAGTTTGGGAGTCTATAATATATGTCATTTTGCTAACAATCACAAGTTGTTGAAACATTTTTTCGACTCCGGCTTTAGGGGTAAAGCTTACTATTACTTTTCTCCTCAATTTCGTTTAGAAGCTTCGGCGGAAATCGGTTATCAAGTGACGAATAAAGAAGCTGGACCTGACCGGTGGGAAGGAACTTATATGTTAACTCTGAATTATTCGTTTTTTTAGAATAAAAGGATCGAATATAATGATTGTTTTCCCAACTCTATGATACTAGAATAGAGATGAAATTGTATCTAATAAATTCATATTGAATATACCTTAATTAATATATTATCATGAAACAGAAAATCGATTTAACAAGTTCTTATATAAGAACGAATGGTATAAAGTTGGCTAATGCTATTTATAAAATAGCAGAAGATGTAGACTTTAATGGGCAACAAATTCAGATGCCCGCAAACTGTGTGCTTAGCTTTGAAGGTGGAAGCATTGCTAATGGAAAGTTGACAGGAAATGATACTGTTATAAACGACAACCGATTGTATGCATTTATAAAATCTACAATGCAATTGGCTGGTAATTTTACTATAGAAAAAGTAATTGCTAACTGGTTTGATGAAACCGAAGACTATCAGATGTTTCAGCGTGCATTTGATTTTGCTTATGCGATCTCCGAAGCAAAAAAGACATATTATTCTTCATCTTCTACTTTTGTAACATGTTTTGCTATGTCTTATAATATAAGTAAAGGCATGTATATTCCTGTTGGAGTTTCTTTTAATGGCAACAATGCCAGTTTTTTCCCCAGTGCAAATTGGTCGGTTAGTGAATACATGTTTTATTTAAATATTAACAAACAGAATTTGGATTGGAAAGTAGCATATCCGGGAAATATAGAAGAAGAATTCTGTCATATAAATTATTGCAATCCGGACAATAGACTTTGTCATTTCATATTAGGAGGAGATAGCCGATTTATTCATAATATAAATGCTTTTCGCCCTGCTATATTCTATAAACAAATTGATAGATATATAGATAACAAGCATATTTGTAATATTGTAATTGGTGGTGATAATTCTTCTTTTCCACTTGATAGGCAGAATTCCGAAACATACAGAATTCAGTGGCATTTGGGAGATGCGTCTGAAATAAATCATATATCAGATGGCGCATCAATATATATAGGGGGAGGTGCCAATGCTTCTATCCGGAATTCTATAAATGCCACAGTGTATGTGAGTAGTTGTAGAAATATACTTTTAGAAAGTTTGCATAATGAGTTAGGGCTCATTATTGCTGAACGTTCATCAGTAATATTGAAAAATGCATATTTTTATGCCAATCAAACCGGGAATATTCTGATTGTCGGGGAATATAATGTCGGAAGTGAATTACTCCTTGAAAATGTCTTTTGGGGAAACTTGATTGGTTTAACTGACTTCAATTCATATTATCCAATTGTAAACCAAAATGTTTTTGAGAATTCCAGAATTGTATTGAAAAACACGTATGGTCTCATTAATGATGGTCAGAATGGGCACAATAGTGGTAATGCTATTATGCTCAAATATAAGAATAATGATAATGGGGAATCGCATTATATTAATGCAAATGGAGAAATCATAAATATCGGCCATATCGTTAATGATTTTAAATTCTTGGATTCAAATACAGTCTCACCATTGGAATGGTCCAATGAATCAGGTAGTAGAAAGGCGTATATAAGGACAATTTATATTGCGGACGAAACTCGGAGATTAAAATTATTAGGAAATGCGCTTACTGATGGAGAGGTTCTTGTAAATTCAATGGATAGCACATTCTCATATCGCGCAACAATGTATAATAGTGGAAGTTCTATTCAGCAACTAACCAACTTACTGATTAGAATTTTTGTAGGAACAGCAAGCGGTCGCTATAATTGCTATTATGATTTTGGTGTAGTAATGCAGAATAAAGAGAACTTCATATTGAAAGAGAATGGAATAGATGGATTGGTTCATAAGCGGACAGACAACATAGATATCAATTATACTCCATGCACAAGTTATAGATATGATGGGTATAATGCTCTTGTAAGGCTTTTGAATAACCAGATTCCAAATGTTGGAAATTGGGTGGCAGGTGACAAAGTATTCTTTCCAAATGGAAAAATCTACCAATACAACGGAAGTAGCTGGCAAGAATAAGCAGGAACTTTGAATTATACAATAAAAGCCAACTGAGCTCTAAGGGATTAGTTGGCTTTTTATATTTGTTTGGTGTGGCATTTTTTAGAAGATTATATTTCGAATTTGATAATTCGCTCTTTTTATCTGCACATTGTTTATAATTTGTTGAAAAGAAAAATGCCCTGAAACTGGCTTATATCCGAGATTTCCCTTACTTTTGCACCATGATTGAATTGGCACAACATATAGAAGCTTTATTATTGGAAAATGACTGCGTCATTGTTCCGGGTTTAGGAGGATTTGTAGCTCATTATGCTCCGGCTACGAGAGTGGAAGAAGAAAATATTTTTCTGCCCCCTACCCGCATCATCGGTTTCAATCCGCAACTGAAGATGAATGATGGCTTGCTGGTTCAATCTTATATGTCAGTGTATGGCACCAACTTCTCGGATGCTACCAAGATAGTGGAGCGTGAGGTTGATGAACTGATTGCCGCTTTGCATGAAGAAGGTAAAGTGGACCTGCCAAATGTCGGCGAAGTGCGTTATACAATCTATGATACATTTGACTTCGCACCATACGATAATAAGATTACAACTCCTTATTTATACGGGCTGGACGCATTTGAGATGCAGGAATTATCCGCTTTGGAAAAACCGCAGGCAGAGAAAGATACTTTCTCTTTAGTTCCTGCCACCACCCCAAAGGAGAAACGTACCTTTGCAGTCCGATTCAATCGGGCGTATCTGACCAATGCGGCTGCGGTAGCGGCTGTCATTATCCTCTCTTTCTTCTTTTCTACTCCGATAGAGAATACGGAAGTGATAGAAGAAAACTATGCGACGTTGCTTCCGGATGAATTGTTTGAAAAGATAGAAAAGCAATCTTTGGCAATTACACCGATTGTCTTAAAGCAGAATACTCCTGCGCGTAAAACCGCTAACAAGCAAACAGGAACACAAAAGAAAGTCGTAGCTCCGGTTGCTGTCAGAGAGGTTAAAGTTGCTAAGGAGCCGACTGTATCTACTGAAATAAAAGCAAAAGAACAAGCTTCCCACTCAGTTGCAACAACTACCGATGCGCCTAAACAAAATGTACAGCCTGCTGCTGCAAAGCCGGTAGTTGCTGCACCCAAAAGACCTTACCATATCATCATTGCCAGTGTAGGCACTGAGAAAGATGCGGAAGCTATGGCGGCACAATTGGTTGCCAAAGGCTTTTCCGGTGCGAAAGCTATTGTGGGAGACGGTAAGATGCGTGTCAGCATTGAGTCTTGCGGAACAGAAGTGGAAGCCTATCAGGCTTTGGCGAGAATTCGTGAGTACGAAACCTATAAGAATGCCTGGGTGCTGAAAAAGTGATAAAGTGATATCTCCTATTTTTCAATTTTTAATTTTTAATTTCCATGAAGCGTATCCGTTGTCCCAAATGTGAGAATTATCTTCAGTTTGACGAAACAAAGTATAGCGAAGGTCAGTCCTTGGTCTTTGTTTGTGAGCATTGTGGCAAGCAGTTTAGTATTCGCTTGGGGAAAACAAAGATGCTTGCTCCACAAAAGGAAGAACGCCCGGACGAAGAGGAATTCAAGGAAGCCTTTGGTAGTATTACAGTGATTGAGAATGTATTTGGCTTCAAACAAGTGCTGCCTTTGCAAGAAGGAGATAATGTAATAGGTCGCCGCTGTGTGGGTACTAACATAAATACTCCCATTGAAACATCGGATATGAGTATGGATCGTCGCCATTGCATTATTAATGTGAAACGCAATAAACAAGGTGGGCTTATCTATACTTTGCGGGACGCCCCCAGCCTGACGGGAACCTTTCTGAATAATGAAATTCTGGGTGACAAAGACCGTATCCGTATTGAGGATGGTGCAATTGTTACCATTGGGGCTACAACCCTAATTTTGCGTAGTGGAACAAGCAATGAACTTGAGTAATCTTTTATTTATTCAACATTATAACTTCGTACTGCATTCCTTTTTTGGTTCGTTTTGACTCTATCTGATTTTTCTTAAGGATGCGTCCAAATGTACTTATACAACTGTTGGACAATGAAATAGTTTTTGATTTTCCTTGCAGGTATTCGATGATTTCCATGGAGGTCATCCACTCCCCCATTTCACCTTCTTCCGGTGAACGAAAATAACAATGGAATAGTTGTTCTAACGGACTAATTTGTTCAAATTCCCGGTTAGACTCCTTCAAAACAACTTCATCTGTATCATCAAACTCAGGCAATCCGGCCAGGTCGTTCACTTCGAGCATCACTACCCCATTGTAGCGCTTCATCTTCCTGCTGCCGTCGCGGCTTCTCCCGTATTCAATAGACGGATAGATGCGCGTGGCAACTTGTCGGTGTGCTCGTAGTGATCACGGGCGTCAGGGGTGGTGTATAGTAGCATAGTCCGTAGTGCCGTGACATGTGCCGCTTTGGTTTCTGTTTTTATTTTTTCCAATAATGCGTCTGCTTCGCAAGTGCTGACGGTTTCTTTACCACTTTCTTTTTCTTCTCTAATCAGAGTTATTTTCATTTGCGTTTCTATTTAAAAAATAATTTATTCATAAATAGCTTTTCCTGAGAGGCTGCAAGGTACGCATAAAATGCATTTTAATCAAATATAATAGGGCTTTTATTGGAATATTATTCTCCTGTTCTAATCGTCTGAAAATAATAAGAAAAAATTGAAATATAGTCGGTTGAAAACTTGACTTTCCCTTATTGTTTTTGTATCTTTGTCAGTAGCAAAATTTCGTCTTGCAGTTGTGTGCCGGACGGTTTTCAACTGGGGGCTGTGCAGCCTGCGATTGCAGGATGTATAGCCTCCAGTTGGAAAACGAAGTTTTGTCTATAGCTTAATGGCATTTTCCTCAAAGCAAAAGAGGAAAAGGAATAAGGCAAATGATGATTTAGTAACTTAATAACATAGCATTATGGCAGCAGAATATGATTTTCAGAGGCGCCCAAATCCGAAAGGAGACGACGCAGTACAACCTTTGTATCCGCGTATTGTAAACAAGGGTACGATTAAGATGGAGCGTCTGGTTCAGGATATAGCCGGTATGTCCAGCTTTACGCCCGGTGATGTGACAGGTGTAATGGCATTGATTGAGGACCGCATTTCTTATTACTTGTCCGAAGGGCACCATGTGCAATTGGGTGATATCGGATATTTTTCGGCAGGTCTGCAAGCCCGTCCGGTGATGGATCCTAAAGAGATTCACTCGCAAACCATTTTCTTTGGAAAAGTGCATTTGCGTGTATCCCCCGACTTCCGGAAACGCTGTGCAGGTTATGTGGAGCGTGCCAAATATGGTTTTCGGAAAAGTGCCGAACTTAGCGGTGCGGAACGTTATCGCCGTTTACTGGCTTTTCTGGAGACACATCCTTTCATTACCCGCCATGATTACAGCGGAATTACGGGACTTTTGAAGAATAAAGCGCTGAATGACCTCAATTTGCTCGTAGAAAAGGGATATTTGAATGTAATTGGGCAAGGTTCGCACAAGGTATATGTACGCGCTGATAATAAGGTGGTTACGGAATGACCGAAGCTCATTGATAGACAAAAAAGGGTGTAGGAAATAATTTTCCTACACCCTGACTACACCGCTACACCGGTTGTTATATAATTGAGAATCAACGGGAACTGCAATGCGGTGTAGGATGTAGGCAAAATTGCTCAAAACATATTATTGTTTTCTTTATAATTTAATGCACGGTTCATCATCTTTAATTGTGTGAGGACATTGTCGAAACTGACGGGATTTGCTTTAATATCCGGATTGACGATAGTGGCATCATACGCCGATTTCTCCAGTTTACCATTCAGATAAATCTTCAACATGCCGTTTTTTTCGCGACATAACGAAACTATCAGTTTCTTGTTGCTGTTTACTTGTTGGTCGGAGTTGACTTTCAGACCTCCTGCCACAAATGCCAGCCGGCCGTCAGCGTCTATAGATACTGATATGTCCTTTCCCTGATGCAGTAAAACGGTGGCAGCCTTGTCCGTTTTCAGATGGAAAGATATATTAAAATCTCCCCTGCCACTGATGCCCGTTGAAACAGGTATCTCCTGGTTTTCAAAATAGAAGAAAGGCATACGAATCGTTTTGCTATTCTCCGCATAATCTTTCACTCCCGAAACACTGAAACGATACTCATTATTCTTTTTCATTTCCCGAACCAAAGTTAAGGCTACACTACGCCTGTCGGCCAGCAACGCAACGTTCTTCACTTCATTTTCCGAAACGGTAAATATTCCGTTCTCCACAATTACCAGTTCATCAAATTCGGCGACCAAGCTTGTCGGAGAAGTGTTTTTTACCATTTGTAATTTGGGGGCCGTCTTGTCGGGAGAAGTACTGAATTTCCAAATTCTCACTTCGCCCGGTTGCAAATCGATTGTTATCTGTTCGCCATAGTCAAACAGATGACGTTTCGCAAATTCTTTTTCCCCGTCAGTACTAAGGAATGTCCATACAGTCGTGCGGTATAATCCTTTTAATCCTTCGGGCATGCCAATCGTCCGGTCGAGCAGCAGTGTGAACTTTTGGGGACGGTCGGACGGATTGCGCACAGAGATAATACCTTCCTGCCCATTCCAGGCGGAATATCCGTAAGGACCTCCCTTGGCAGGAGTCTGCCCTATAAGTTTTGCATGTCTGAGAATCTCGTAGTTATCACTGATCCAACGCAGTACATCCGCATTTATCACCCACTTCTGTCCTTCATCCATCATGTCGTAGCTGTAATGAAGTTCCCAGAAAGCAGTGCCACGGGTTGCCATCATCATCAGGTATGTGCGAAACTCGTCATCATTCATTTTTCCCGCTAAATTTGCCTTATGGCCATAAATAGGGTCGTGATTATAAAGATGGGCTAAAGGAAACTGAAATGCGCGTGTTTTCACGAAATCAAAATAACGGTCGTCTCTATAGGATAACAGCCGGTCTACTTGTGCCGGACGCTTGACATCCAGTCCTCCCATATCCTGTGAGTTTTGAATCCAGACAGAGTTGGCCCACTGCAAATACCAGGGACTGGGATTCACGTAGCAAGTCAGGTTAATCCAGAAATCATCCCGTTTGGTTCCGCGCTGGTCGCGCATGGCCTGAAGTATATCAATCCACCGTTCCCAATGTTCAGTGACATAGTACATCCCCTGATATCCGCCGGATATGTAATTGCCTGCTGAATCGGCCTGTGGAGGACGAACCATGAAGCCATCCAGTTTCCAGTAGTTGATGTCAAACTTCTTCTGACAATCCAGAAAGAAATCCTTCAGCTTTTGCAGATAGACTTTATGGTTAGTGCAGATATCATCTGCATTTTGGTTCCATTTACCATTACCATTTTTCTCAAGGTACTTGGCAAATCCGCTATTATAGCTATATCCTCCACGGGGTCCCAGCCACAATCCGAAATCAGAAGCAAATTGATGGGCCAGTTTGGAAGGAGTGGCCAATTCATGCGGGAATTTACTGTTGAAAGACCAGAACTTAACCGTATTTTCCTTTTCAAAAGGGCCATAGGCATTCCAGCCATCATCCACTACATAAGAGTCGAGCGGACGGACACCGTTTTGCGTCAATCCGCATTCCACTTCACGGAAGGAGTTCAGAATATTGTTCTCATCGATCTTCATCATAAAGTCATACCATGAGTTATACTGCATACGCAAATTTATCGGGACGGCAATGTCATCGATATAACTGAAAAAATCTGTCCGGATAACATCCATGTCGACACTGCGGGAAGCGCCGAGCACTGCTTCCCAAGTAGAGAATGTGCCGTTTTCCAGTCGATTTTCTTTATCCAGCATATCAAAATTCTTACCGGAATAATAACGGATATGTGCTACATTGTCTTTTGTTATCACCGATTCGGCAACGGGGAACTCCAAGCCCAAAAACATGGCTTGCACATATAGCGGTTGCCCCAAAGAGATATGATAGTTACTGACTCCACCCACGCTTCCTTCCATATCCGGATGTGTCCAGACTGCATAGCCTTCGGGAAGTTTCAGAGATTCGAAATCAATGTAGTCGATGCGTGCCTGGCTGCGCTGTGAATCGGGAACTGTAATTTCCAGGTGTTTCCGCATATAATGCTTTCCGTTTTGCAGTGTATATACCATATTGACTTGCCAATCGACCTCTCCAAGACGGAAACTCTGATAGCGGAAGGTTAGTTTCTTCCCGCCCTCTCCTTCGTCAGTGATGTCAACCTTGTTTAGTGAAAGCTTTGATGAGCGGAGTTCCGCAGTGACAGAATCTTCGCTTAACGTACGTATAATGAATTCCTCGGAAGAAATCTCCGGAACGATTCGGATGGGTTCCGAACCGGTACGCTTATTCACAATGGTTTGTGTGCGCACGTGTCCGTTCACTAAGGAGAATTCACGAGCCAGAAATTCGTTGCCTATAACTACCGAATTCCCATCATGAACCGCATAGACTCCTTTACTTTTTGCCGCTGTCGCCAATGCTGAATAGCAAAATGGCAGAAGCAGAATAATAAAAAAACGTTTTAACATAATGTTGTGTACTTATTCAATTATAATTTCATCAAAATAAAATCTCGTATTTTGTCCCGGATGTACATGCTGTGCAGGACAGCATCCGGCTCCTTTAGTCGTTACACGGACGTAACGGGCACTTACCTCTTCTTCCAGATTTATCAATAAATCGTCCACATAGCTCCCTTCACGGAATATTTCCTCAGGAGTAAAGTTTATTTCTTTTGCAGAAACGAAGTGCTCATTGTCATTGGATACAGTTATACTGACGGAACCCGGTTTATGGATTGACATGCCATAATTGGTAATACAGCCGATTGTAACGGCTTTCATCTTTTCCTCTTTTTGAAGATCTATAGTGAAGGTAACTGAATCGTTTTCCGGCCAGCCGCACCATTCAAAGTCTGTATGTTTCCGGCTACCTCTGATTCCGTTGGTCAGCACCCGTTCATTCGGTTTATCGCCGAGTATCGGTTTGGCAGTCGCCTTATTCCATTTCACGGGAAGAGCCAGCGTTTTCCCTAATTGCCTTCCTGCGCCGAATGTGGCACAGTTGATTGTCCGGGAATCTTTTACCGTCAACGGGTGTGTATAAAGCATTGAAGTTTCTGTCGGTTCGCTTCCATCCACTGTATAACGAATTTCCACGTCCGGACGAATACATTCCAACCGTACCCTTAATACTCCCTTTTCGGGTGTCACCGTATGTTGGATGTTATACATTGAACGGGCAAAGATGACACGTTTTTTTTCCAGATGGGCTGTGTAGTTATCCAGCGCTTTCAGAAACAAAGGCCAGTCTTTTTGTTCCGGCTGCACCCAAGCAACTTCGGCCAAGGCGGCCAGGCGAGGAAACAATTGATACTCTACATCCGACGGTTTATCACAGAATTCCGTCCACATCGAAGCCTGTATGCCCATCAGCAATGAAGCATATTCCGGTTTCCAATCTTGCTGTATAGGTTCATATTCATATACATCTTTCAGAGTGATATTCCCAAAATAGGTCTGTGGCTCAAACCACTGCGGGCCTTGATAACGAATCAGATACATGACACGTGCCGGGGTCATAATGAAAAGATGTCCTTGTGCCGCCGCTTTCAGTGCAGCCTGGCCGAATCCTCTCCAGCCACAGATAATTGCGCCTTCCGGCAGCTTGCTGTTTGTCAGTTCATCCCATCCTATTATTTCTTTGCCTTTACTACGCACATATCCGGCCACCCGGTTCATAAAGTAACTTTGAAGCTCTTCTTCATGTGCCAGATGTTCCTTTTTTATTCTTGCCTGGCACAGGGGGCATTTTTTCCAGTAAGCTTTCGCAGCTTCGTCTCCCCCTAAATGAATATAGCGGGAAGGAAACAGGGCGGCCACTTCATCAATCACATCCCGGAAAAAAGTAAAAACGCTGTCGTTGCCTGCGCAAAAGACCATACCGCCATTATCTTCCCCCATTCCCGGAAGTACACTGATAAACTTGTTGACCACCGGACAAGCAAACTGCGGGTATGAAGCTAAAGCGGCAGTGCAATGTGCCGGCATTTCAATTTCCGGTATTACTTCAATCTGATGTTTGGCGGCATAGGCTACAATCTCTTTTATATCTTCTTGAGTATAAAATCCTCCTATGGGCGTTGGCTCTCCCGGTCTTGCATTTCTGCGTAGCGGAAAAGGCACATCAGTGCGGTCGGCTCTCCATGCTCCGATTTCCGTCAGGCGCGGATATTTCTTGATTTCAATCCTCCATCCGTTGTCATCGGTCAAATGGAAATGCAGTTTATTTATTTTCAGCATCGCCATGCAATCGATAATCCGCAACAGATTTTCTTTGGGCATAAAGAAGCGTGCCACGTCAAGCATCAATCCTCTATAACTGAAACGTGGCTCGTCAGTAATGGCAACAGCCGGTATTTTCCAATCCACGTCCTCATCTGTAACATTTGAGTTTTCTATTGCCGGAGGCAATAATTGGCGAATGGTCTGCAAGGCATAGAAGAATCCCCTGCAATCAGCAGCCTTGATAAGGATTTCGTTTGAAGAGACATTTAAAGAATAGGCCTCGTCTTTTAAAGAGGCGTCTGTTACGAAACGGATATCTCCTTTCTTGCCGCCTACTTTCAATCCTGGGGTAAACCTGGCAGAACGGGTAAACTGGCCGATTAGTTCGTTTGCCACTTCCGCTTGTTCCTTGTTTTCTACCGCAAATACGGTTTGGGCAGAGAAAACATAGTCACCGTTTCCCGGTGCTAATTGCGAGGGACGTGGAACCAGGGAAATGGCAGTGTGTGCCAAGTCGTTGTTGCCATACACCGTCAGAGTGAATGACAGTAAGCTTACGAATATAATAGTGTATTTATTCATGATATTACTTGATAAATGGGGCATTTTGCAAAAGAAGAAGGCTTTAAAGAATAAAGGGGCGATATCAACATCGACCCTTTATTCTTTCTTAAAAAACCTAAGATACAATTTAAAGATATAATAAGAGATATAAATCTCTAATCACAATCGTATGTATAATCGGCCACCGACCCTGTTTCTATAGGCCATCCCGGATTCTGGTAAATATTGGAATTTTCCAAATCAGTGGCGTCACCGGCTGTCAGCAATATCTCGCTCAACGGTATCGGTTCCAGATAATGCGGTTTAGGGAAGTTGTATCCGTTATAAGCTTTATCCGATTCGTTTACTCTAAAAACTCTTATATATTTGCTTTCCGGATCTCCGGGATCATATTGAGAAATAACATCTTCTTTTAATGTAATCGGTGGTTCAGCATTAGCATATCTTCTAAACATCACATCCCACAGATTCATACCCATCATATCATAGTTTACCATATTGTCCAGAGCACGCCATCTCTTCAGGTCGTTCAGTCGCATGCCTTCGGCTATGAATTCACAGCGTCGTTCCCTGCGAATGTTATACAATGTAGCGTCTATGCCTTTAGTCTTTGCCGCCAAATCACGTTCCTGTGACAAGTCAGTACGACTGATGGTAAGCATATAATCCGAATTCGTCTTCGCTCTGTCGCGTAACGCTCTCCAATAGGAATCGCAATTGCCTCCCAAGTCCTTATGTCTCTCATAATAGGCTTCCAGATAGATGCAATAGGCTTCTGCCGACCTGAATATAGGATTTGCGGTGGTTCCTCCGGTTTCCGAGCCTGCTTGGTCCGGATTTAGCCATTTGGATACCTGATAACCGGTTGGCGTATATTCATTGTCACGAGATCCGATTCGGGGCAAGAACACATTGTTCAGTGATTCCACCAAACGGTTATCCCGGTGTGCCAACACCCGTTCGATAGTGATATCCGATTGATAGTAATCTCCGGCCGCATAAATGGGAAGTCCGTTATTCATCAGGAAAGACTCTACCAATGAACGGGTGTATCCGGTTTTTCCGGCTAAACTCAACGCCCGGTTTACTCCGTGTCCATTTACTGTCGCTACATAGCTTTTTGCCAACAATACCTCAGGAATTGTATCAATGACATCAGACGTGAACATCTTTTTATAGTCTTTACACAAAGGACGTACTTTTGCTACCATGTCCGAATACTCAATGGCTTTATCCAGGAAGAAGTTGATTTCAGCCTCTGCACTTCCCGCCTTAAATGTGAAATCAGGATGCATTTTGGCTCCCACCCATTTGGCATTGCCCGGCACGAAGCAAGTACCGGCATGATATTTCTCCCACGTCGCTTCGAATAATGCCACGCGGGCCAGCATCAGGCGGGCGCAATCCCGACTCAAACGTCCGGTAGATGGCGCAGTTTCCATCATCAGGCTGTCGGCTATCTCCAGGTCACGAATCATGAAACGTGCCACTTCATTGCGGGGAGCGCGCCGGGTACTTACTTTCAGGATGCTAATGTCGTCCGGCAATACTTTATCAATAATGGGCACATCTCCATAATTGGTCAATAGGCGATAGTAATCGTATGCCCTGAAAAAGTAGACTTCTCCCAGGTAATGGTTGATTTCCTTTTCAGTGCCGGTGATTTCCTTATTCTCTATTCTTTCCCGAATCAGGTTGATGAAATAGTTGCATTGGCGGATTGTAGTGAATTTCCATGCACTGTTGTCGCCCAACTTAGGAACTTCCTTTACTCCCGGATAAAAGTTACTGTTGGACCAGAAGGAGGTCTGGTTATCACTGTTTTCATCATCCCTGTAAGGACCTCCGTTCATGTATGATTTGTTACTGGGAAATAAGGAATAGAATGTATTGGCAAAATATGCCATATCTTTTGTCGACTTCAGAAATATATTTTCATTACCGAAGTCAAGAGGTTCTCTTTGCAGGAAATCCTCGCAGGAAGACAGCAGGAAACCTCCCATCACTAGAAACAAGGTTATATATTTTTTCATATTCTTTTTCATTATATTTATTTAGAACATTACATTGACTCCTACGGAGAAAGTGCGGTACATCGGATAAGTTTTACCGATACCGTAAGCCTGTGCCGACGAACCGAGCGCTTCCGGATCAAGAATCATCAGGTTCGTGAATGTCAGCAGGTTTTCAGCAGAAACGTATATGCGCAATTTCTTTATATATTTCTTTATAGAAGCAAGTTGCGGAAGCGTATAACCCAAAGTAACATTCTTCAGGCGCAGATAGGAAGCGTCCTGCAGATAATGGTCGTTGCACTGGGAGTTATTCCTGTCGGTACGGATACGTGCATAATAAGCATCGGTATTGGCTCCCAGCGGATGATTCGCATAGCGGAAATAATCCATGTGCTCCTTGTAGATGGAACGCTGCCAAGCGCCTGACACACCAAAGAAACTCGGTGAATCGAGAAAAACGTCTCTCTTGCCCACACCCTGGAAGAAGCAACTGAAGTCCAGGTATTTCCAGCGGAGTGTGCCGCGGATACCATACGAATAACGGGGAGTAGAATTTCCGATTACCGTTAAGTCGCCATGAGAGTCTACAGTCTCAGAGCCTTTGGTGATGGCGGGATTGTCGTCCAGATTGGCATACATGAAGTCGCCTCCTCCCCATAATGAGTTGCCGATGGCTGTTTGGTCGTGCTGAGCTATATGATCGGCCATTTCCTGATCGTTTTTCGCAATTCCAATCACACGTAATCCCCAGATATCTCCTAAATCCTTGCCTTTATAGTATTTGGATAATTCTTTGTTAGGGCTGTCGTATTTAGTAATGATTGATTTGAAATCGCTCAAGGTGACATACAATTCATAGCTCCAGTCTTTACCGATGCGATCGGTCCAGCTTGCTTCCAACTCCCAACCGCGTGTACGCAGTTCGGCATTGTTCGTTTTAGGCACATTGGCTCCATAGACAGCCGGTACGGGTAATGCAGGCCCTACGGCATCTTTCGTTTTACGCTCGTACCACTCTCCCATTATACTCAGACGGGAGTTGAAGAAAGCAAGATCCACACCGGCGTTAGTGTTCTGCACGGTTTCCCAAGTGATATTTGTGGAGAACGGAGCCGGAGCCTTCAATTGTGTGGCAGCTACACCGTCAAAAACATAATCGGACATAGGGTTTGTGAACATCTTCTGGAAATAAGGATAAAAACTATTTGTATTCTGGCTGCCTAACGAACCGAATGAAGCTCTGATCTTGAACATATCCCAACCGGTCTTTTCTTTTATTTTTTCGAAGAAAGGTTCTTCGGCAATGTTCCAACCCACAGAGAATGAAGGAAAGAATCCCCAACGTTTGTCTGTTGGAAAGCGGGAGGCAGCATCAGCTCTGAAGTTCACTTCGGCCAAATAACGCATGGCGTAATTGTAGTTGAGCCTGCTGAAAATACCGAGAGTGGACCATTCTGATTTCTGTTCGCTCGTAAGGTTGGTCGGGTCGTTTACGATCCATGGATTATCATCCGAAACAATCTTGGAAGAACCGATTCTGGAATAAGACGTAGAATAATATTCGGACTGGGTTCCCAACAGTATCTTGAAATAGTGTTTCTTCAACTGTTTCTCATAATCTGTGCGTGCACTGAAGTTCCAGTAGTTTATGCGGCCGTTACCTACCTCATAGTAGCTTTCTCCCGCACCCGGCTGAACGTTGAAACTGCCGTTTTCTTTTACTTCATGCTTCACTGCCACATCTTTCAATACACCGGTTGCCACTACTCTGCCATCCGGTAATGTATTATATATCTTCTTGAACTGACGGGTATCATTGGGCGTTTCTATCCTGCTACTGAAATCAACATATATTTTCCAATCCTTGACGGGTTCGATAATTACTTTTCCCTGATTATAGAAGCTTTTACCGTTGGCAATCTGGTCTCCACCGTGCTGTAGGGCTTCAATGCCCGAACTGGTATGATATTCTCCGTTGGGAAACGTGACCGGAACCAGGGGATACGTGCGGCCCAGATTATGGAAGAAAAGATCGTTCATGGCAGACGGCTTTTGGTTTTTATCCAATATCATGCGGGTAGTCCAGTAAACCGAAACGATTTTATTCATCTTAATTGTAAAGTTTCCGTTCAGGGAGAAGTTTTCGTATTTATCATCGGAGTAGCGGAACAGACCGTTCTGGTTCAGATAGCGTCCGGAAATATAATAATTGAATTTATCACTGCCGCCACTCATACTGACGTTGTGTTCCTGAGAGTAAGACGCATTCTTCAAGTGCACATCATACCAGTTTGTATTGGCCCAGCATTGCTGGTCGCCTACCCACCACACTTCACCGGTTTCTTCATTGGGCTTTCCCGGTTCGATGCCGTATTGAAGGTAAGGAACATCTGGAAGGCTGGTACCATTCATCAAGGCTAAGATTCTATCGGTATTGATCTGACTATTGCCTCCTGCATTCGTAAAAGCGTCATTCACAGCCAAGGCATATTCGTAAGAATTGACCATGTTGGGGGTATTGATAGGCTGGGATATGCGTACGTTTCCCGAATAAGAGATATTGAATCCTCTGTCACCCTTCTTCAAGGTGACAAGAATCACACCGTAGGGAGCACGCGAACCGTAAATGGCTGCTGCGGCGGCATCCTTCAAGATGGTGATATTTTCAACATCATTGGGGTTCAGGGTAGACAAGTCTCCTTCCATGCCGTCAATCAGCACAAGCGGGGAAGCCTTGCTGCCGGTTCCGTCCTGGTCTATATCTTCCAGTCCCACTCCACGGATGTTGATCTCCATTTTCTGGCCGGGTGCACCACCCATATCGTTGGTGATATTCAGTCCGGCTACCGCTCCTTGAAGACCGTCTGCAACACTGGTGATAGGGCGTGAAGCAAGTACTTTGGTGTCTACACTTTTAACGGCTCCCGTCAGATTCGCTTTTTTCTGAGTACCGAATCCTACAATAACCACTTCGTTTAACATCTGTGAATCTTCACGCAACACTACTTTCATCTTCTTACCCTTGGTGGCAGGCACTGTCTGTTTCTGATATCCGAGATAGGTAAACTCCAATGACTGTTTCGCATCGGCTTCTATGCTAAAATTTCCGTCGAGGTCTGTGATTGTACCTGTCCCGTGATTCTCTTTTATAACGACATTTACACCCGGTAATGGTTCACCGCTTTCATCAACAACTACACCGGTGACTTTCGTTGTTTGTGCACAGATTATACTGTTCAGTATAAAAAGACACCCCATCATTATAATATATCTATATTTCATAAGGTTAGTTTTTATAGTAAAGATTTAATTAGCTACCACGTGGGGCTGTACGATTACAACTGTCTTCACAATGGCAGAATCGCCTGCTATCACAGAATAGTAAACTTTTCTGTCGTTTTTTGTTTTATTGTTCGACACGGTGGATGTTATAGTCGCATCTCCGCCTCCCCGGGGGGATGAAGGGATGGACATCCACCCTGACAGGCCGGCTTTGTTTTGACATTTGGCACTCCATGAGCAATTTGTGGTGATTTTAAAAACCATCATATTTGCGGTACTCGGGATTATTATCGAATCTCCGGTGTATTGGTTTCCCAGCGTATCACTGACTGAGAAATCCAGATAAAGAGGTTCAAAAACTCCCGGAGTCTTAATATCCTTTTCGCAACTGCCGCAGAAGAAACTGCCGATTGCCAAGAAGGAAAGCAGGACTAATTGTTTTTTTCTCATTTTACATTAGATTAAATTATACATATGGTTAACTATTTCACGATCAACAGTCTGGAGTATTGTTTTCCGGAATCCGTCAGTAAACGCAACAAATAGTAGCCGGATGCAAGTTTCCCGTATTCATACCGGAAGATGCCCTCTGCTGATATCTCTAAAGTTTGTAACAGTACTCCCGAATTAGTGTACATAAGTAGTTTGCATCCTTTTTCCCCTTCAGGTATGGTTATATCGGTTACGCCTTCCGACGGATTTGGATAAATGGAAAACTCAGTATTTTCAGTTTTTACTTTTTCAATAGCGGTAGGAGTCATGTCTACTTTCGTCACTAATGTGTCTACATTGGATGAAATGGCATAAGCCGATGACTTGAACAGGCTCAACGGATGATTCGTATCAGGGAAATCAATATTCAGCGACCAACACATGATGCCACCCAGTCCTTGTTTCTTCACTTGCTCCGAACGCCAACGGGTCTGGTAGGTTCCCGTAAAGTAATAGCCGTTTGAATAATTATCATCCGGACCGATTTCTCCGACCTGATGGATACGTACCGGTGGATTGTTTGTTTGCGAACCATCGGCATTGTATTGCTTGCTGGTGCTGCCTGCAAAAGACATCACTATTTTTTCTTCCGGATATTCCCAAGCCAGGAATTTGTTGTAGGCTTCCGGGAAACTTTCATAGGTGAAATGCTCTTTAGCCGGACCGTAATTCTGGAACAAGAAATAGTCTACAGACTTCATATCTTCTTTAGGAAACCAATATGAAACGGTGTGTGGAGAAACTGTCAGAGTCTTGCCCTCCTTCAATTTGCTGCGAAGCAAAGTCATCAGTTTACCATAGTTTGTCCATGCAGCATCCTGACCGCCATATCCCGGCCATTCCAGGTCGAAATCCACGCCATCCAGATTATCGTCATTATTTATAATATCAGCCATTTCGGTAGTGAAACGCTCCCTTTTTGCCGCATTGCCTATCACTGTTTTCCAATCGGAACCACCCGAAACACTCAGGCGAATTTTGAATCCGCGGTGATTGGCATACGCCGTGCGCATGATGTTCAGATATTCTTTATAAGAAAAACAGTCATATCCGGGATCTTCCGGCTTATTGTATGGCCAGTAACTGCCTGCATAAAAGGCATAATTCACTCCAACATTTTTCCCGAATCCGGGCAAATTCAGACCATTATCACCCATTGAGAAAATCTCGTCGCGTCCGCTGCCCTTGTTCCAGATTATGGTTTCATCTATTTTGCCCACAAAATTCTCTCCAATAGTAGCTTCCACATCAGCAAGTTCGGCAAGTGGCAACACCCACGACTTTTTTATCTCAGGATACAAATAAGGGTAAATGTTCAGTTTCTTTTTGTTGCAGGCAAAAAGAAAAGTTCTGTTTAACTCATAATAACGATCAGAGGTTGAAAAACCCAAATGAATCCATTTACCGGTTACGATTTCTCCCGCACATTTGTATTTATATTCGTCTCCATTTACTCGGAGAATTACTTCTGCATTGCTTTCTTCGCCTAGACGAAGAGATATTCCCATATTTTCGTTTTTCTCCTTTTTCAAGAGAAAAGCACCTTCCACCCACCGGTCGATATAGAACCAGGTGCAGAATGAATAATCGTCGGTTGGAGTCATTGCTTTGACACCTGCACTCATTTTTCCAGTACCGTCAAAAGCCAGCATACCTCCGTTACGCCCCTCATAAGATTCTAAATAGGATGCTCCTCCTGTCAGTACTCCTCTGTCGAATGGCAGGCTCACACTGGCCGAACCATCGCTTCCTATTCCGGCAATCAGCGCGACTAAATCATTGCATAGCAGGTATTTGTCACGGTCTGTTCCTGTGTCGGAGAAACGTCCAAAATCGGTATAAGCAGTAACTATACGGTATTTAAAGAAGGAATTATCTGTGACCTCCACACGGTGTGCATTTCCGTTCATTATGCCATGATGGCGGAATGTATAATCTACGATGTTATCGCATAATTCCTGATCGAATTTGTAGTATGCAATCAAAGATTCATAGTCCGGATGAAATTTATTAATGGTATTATCCCACAGGATAAATCCTTTTACACTGGGATCATGTGTTAAGTATTCCGTTGTATCGAGTATGGTACTCCATAAACGAAACTCATCTATTTTTCCCTTAAATGCTTCTCCTATTCTGAATTCCGAATCGCTGTCCGGAATCGTTAGTGAAGAAGAAACTGTAGGAGAATTTATTTCTTCCCCATTAACATAAGAAGTGATATTGCTCCCGTCTACCATAAAAGTCAATTGTGACCAGGCACTCACTGAAAAGTGGTCTGATTGGAGCTGGATATTCTGGTTACCTATATGAAAAACAATTGTACCTTCCGCCGGACCCAGGCATGCCTCAAAAATGTCGGCACCTGCTCCTCGTTTAAAAATAGATGCACCCGGTGTCCATTCGGAGGGATACATCCAAAACTGAACTGTGTATTTAGAGAGGTTATTTAGTTCTGATATACAATTAAATTTGATATCACTGTTGCCATCGAACGCTACCGCGTAATTTTTGACTTGGGCAAACGAGGTCAGGCAAAAAAGGAGGGAAATAAAAAAGCAGAAAAGTCTGTTCATAATATTAAATTTTTCATGAAAGAAGGATATGATTCTTATTTTGAGAAAACATATCCTTCAACCAATACCTAAAGATTAATTATTCACTACTTTTGTTGTGGTAGTCTTAGTCTTTACTATAAAAACGCCTTTACCATTCAAAGGCAATGCAAGCACATCAGAAGTAGCTTTCTGAGATGAAATCAATGTTCCTAAAATTGAATATACTTCTACTTTATCACCGGATTCTAAATTTGAAATTGTCAGGAGGTTGTTTGAAACGTTGCAACGTACCTTGTTACCTTCAAATGTCGGAGTGTTGATTCCGGTTACAATCTGACCGTTTTCCAGAGTTAAATATTTCATGAAGTTTGCAGCTTTACCTTTAGCATATGCGCCGTCTGTCGGGGACGTGAATTTTATTTCTTTAATAAGAAGAGCGCCCGTATCAAATTTTGCGCCATTAAACCCGATAGTAAATGCAAATGGATTTCCATCAGGCGTACCCACCTGGAAGTCATATTCCACCTTTTGCCAACCTTCATTCAATTCATACATTTCTTCTGTCTCCACATCTTTCACCATCATGTCAAATGAAAGAATTCCACTAAAAGAGTTTAATACAGAATTAGGTCCAACTGCTTTAATTTCTAATTTTGAAATTATGCCACTATTAGGATCCGGATCCGGCTCAGCTTCCCAAGCTTTATAAGTAATGGAAACACGGATGAACGGAGCGGCAGCATCTTCTCCGCCTGTCGGGGTTTTTTCCGGATCAGAATAAAATGCAAGTTGAGTCCAAGCAGGAATAGAACCTGTGGCTTTGGTACCTTTTGGAAAGACTGCATCATCACAGTTAACACCTTTAAAGCATAATACTTTTCCAATACCTTCGGCCGTTAAATCAAGAATCTGCAAACCGGCCTGCAAATTCTTAAATGCATCCGTATTTTTACTATCCCAGAATGCACCTCCGGTAGCATTTACATACCCAACTTTCGATTCTTTAGCAGCATCGAGATTTCCCGGTCCCCAACCATTATTACAACCATCAATAACGTATTGTCCTTCCGATTGATTGGCAAAATCATAGCGTGAAGGAGTAATGTCGTTTTGTGCCATAGCACTGGCAGCTACTACTAACATAACTGTGGAAAAGAGTAGTTTTCTTTTCATAATATTAAAGAGTTTAAAATTAATATTGGGAGGCAATCTTAACCTCCGTTTTCTGCTTGCAAACATACGATATTGCACATTATCGGATGTTTAATAATGATTTTGCTGTTTTTGAATTTGTTTGAAACAGAAAAAGAAAACGACTGATTAGACAAAAGATGAAACTTAGGCAGACAAAAGTGAACAAACCTCCTTATTAAATTCTCAGGAAAATTCTCTTTTTGTACATTGTGCGAAGAATAAAGAAGAGAATAAGATAATTACCAAAAGTAAGCCATACGGAATAATACTTTCCCAAATACGGCTCCAGACCATAACTAACGGAAGCCACTATACTACGGAAATTGATGACCTCCCCTAAAACATATGCTGTAATGGAATTCATGCCATATATTTTAAGCCAATTTAGCTCAAGTGTATTTCCTTTGTAGTCAATCCAGTAATAAAACAACCCCATTAACAAAAAGCAATAGCCACCGGAAAGCAGTGTCATACTACAAGTCCATAAACGTTTGATAACAGGCATTTGCAAACTCCATACACCCGCAAGAGCAAGTAATGCAAGACCAACAATAAATAAACGGATAGCAACTTTACGTTTTCCCCCTTTTCCATCCTTCATCATCTTTCCTGCAAATGTGCCTAGCATAACAGTCACGCCAAATGTAAGACTACTCCATATCCACGTATAATGATACGAAGGTGAAAAACTCCAGCTTCCATCCGCATTCCAACTCGTTCCGTCACGGAAGCGCCCCAGTACCCGGCAATCCAGTTTTTCTGCAAAGTTGCCATCCGGAGTGAAATCTCCCAGAAATGTCATCGGAATCCAATAAGTTAGAAAAAGGAGTATGGTAATGAAAATCTGCAATCTGAATGAACAATTCAACAAAAGGATGGCTGCAATCAAATATCCTGTAGCGATGGCCTGCAATGTGTTGGAGTATAAATAAAGATGTTGCGGATTCAGTCCTAGCAAGTTGCCTTGTACAATCATGCCGAAAATGAAAAGAAGAAGAAATCTTTTCAATATTTTCCGATAGACACGACCTTTGTCAGAGTTATCCCTGAATTTGGCAAATGAAAAAGGCATAGACACCCCTGTCATGAATAAGAACAATGGCATCACTAGATCCCAAAAACGAAAACCAACCCAAACTTCGTGATCGAATTGCCACAACACTTCTTTAAACCATGGCAGATTGAGGTGGTGTCCTAAAACGACCAGTACTGGTTGAAAGAAAACCAAAAGGAAAAGGTCAAAACCACGCAGAATATCAAGCGAAGCAAGACGATTGGCAGGGATATGTTCCATATATAGTTGTTGTATTATTCAAGACTCATTTATTCATTATCCGGTTCCGTTTTCATTGACTTCCGATGTTCTTCTTTATATTGGGATGGCGTTTTCCCGGTATACCGCTTAAACATAGTGCTGAAATAGCGGGAAGAAGAAAAACCGACCTTTTCTGAAATTTCCGTAAAATTCATATTCGTGTTGGTTATCAAATATATAACTCTTTCTAAACGGAATTTATTAATATAGTCATTTCCTCCCATGTCTGTGATGGCTTTTAGCTTATTATAAAAAGTGGCACGGCTCATGCATAACTCCTTACACAGGAAACTTATGTCTAAATCGGGATTACTCAGATGTTTGGTTATCAGTTCATTTGTTTTAAGCAGGAAAGCTTCATCTATCTGGCTGAATGTCACTTCTTCGGGTGGAGGAAGCAACCCTCTGTTCAAATATCGTGCTTTCATCTGTTCCCTGTTACGTAAACGTCCACGGATCACTTCCAGTAACATTTCTTCTTCAAACGGTTTAACCAAATAGGCATCTGCTCCCGTTTTGTATCCCTGTAACCGGCTTGCATCATCGTCGCGGGCTGTCAGAAGAATAACAGGAATATGACTGATGCTGATATCTTCTTTTATTTGCCTGCAAAGCTCATAGCCATTCATTCGCGGCATCATTACATCGCTTATGACAATGTCGGGTTGGTGCTTACGAACTATTTCCAAAGCTTTCTCTCCATCAGGGGCAGTATATATCTGATTGAAATTCTTGCAGAAAGCGCTTTTGATAAAATCTATCAGTTCTTTATTGTCATCAACTACCAATAGCGAGTATTTATTCAGTTTGATACTCACACTATTAACAGCCTTATCTTCAGTCATATCGGATATCAGTTCGTTCAGGTAGGGTCTAGGTTTATATGATACTTCCGATGAGATTTGCTTAAGTGGAAGTTCAAAGAAAAATGTGGCTCCGCCATCTTCATTATCTTTAGCAGCGATCTTTCCTCCATGTAATTCCACCAAAATTTTGGAATAGGATAAACCGATTCCTGTTCCTGTACGTTCTCCTGTTCCTTGATAAAATCGAGTGAACAGCTTCTGCGGATCTGCCTGTTTTAGCCCGCATCCCTGATCTATAACCGAAATACGGACAGATGCGGTGGCAGGCAATAATTCTGTTTGAATAATGATTTGGGAATTTTCAGGACTATGTTTCAGAGCATTTATCAATAAATTAGTCAAGATTATCTCACACTTATCTTTGTCAAGACAAACGATTTTGACTCGTTCGTCGAATCGACATAAAAAGTGTACATTTCTGGCATCTCCTTCACCAATGAAATCTGTTGTAACATTTTGTATCCAATTATTCAATAGTTGGGGCTGAAACTGAACCGTATTTATCCCAACTTCCATTTTACGCAAATCAAGTACCATGTTGAGCAAGTCTTTCATCCGTTGTGACTGCTTGTAGATGCTCTTCAAGGCCGAATAATTTGCGCTACCGGAAGATAGGGAGCGTAGGATATGGTTCAGTGGCGCATGTATCAATGTTAATGGAGTGCGGAGTTCATGACTGATATTAATGAGAAAACGTACTTTCTCTTCATATATTTCTTTCTCATGCTCCTTCATTGCCCACTTTAGTTTATTCTCTTTATGGCGTAAAATGATGATGAACGTCCAGGTTATAATTCCCAATATGACTAGGATATAACAAAGAATGCACCACCAAGTTTTGTACCAAGGGGGTAAAACTGTCAATTCCAAAACCTGCTGTAAGGGAGTCCATCCCCCGTTCCTCATGCTGCATGAGACCAGTATCCGGTATGTTCCGGAAGGTAATGAACGGATAAGTATTTCCGGAGTATACGAATCAATGCATTGTTCGTTTAGTCCGGCAATTTGGTAGCGGTAAATTCTTTGTCGGAAAAGATCTGCCTCACAGGACATAATACGTACACTAATAGCTTTGCTGTTCCAAGGTACAGATATACTTACCGGGTTATCCTTTAATTGTTCATTAACAGATTCTCCGGCAATAAGAATATCTGTAAGTCGTATCTGAGGAGCAACAGTTCTCTCTATGGGAAGATTTTTGTCTATATAAAGCAGCCCTTTTCCTCCTCCCAAGTATATATTTCCTGAAGCGGAAATCAATTTAGATTTTGCCAAATATTCATTTGGAAGTACTCCATCTGATTTACCGAAAAGTATAAATTCTTTCTCATTAATCAGCCATGCAAAAAGCATTTCATCAACAGCGACCCAGACTTTTCCATGATTATCATTTATTACAGACCGTACATTTGTGAACAAGGGTGTAGGAATAAAATGAATGGATTGCTTCGCTGCATCATAATACCTGAGACCATGGTTTGTGCCAATCCAAAATATTCCATGCTCATCTCTGGAGACGCAGTTTATAAATGTATCTTTCTTTATTGTATATATACATTCCAATTTATTATATTGTTTGTCAAGCGAGTATATACTTTGGGCATCAAACAAGTAAGTGGCATGAGCGTCATGTGAGACAGGCGCCAGAGTACCGGTAATCTCAATTCCTTCCTCTTCTGTTACAACTCTGGTATTACCAGTTGCAATCGTATATTGATATATCCGGTCTCCCAATAACAAAACTGTCTCCGGCTCGTATTGATAAATGTTAATTGTTTTTCCGCTATAAAGGAGCATTTGGTTTATGTATTCATCATGAATTTTCAAGGGATTGATTTTACCGGTTTCCTTTGAGAATGTATATAATCCTTTTGAGAACACAGACAATAACAGTTCAGAAGATGTAAACCCACTGATAGAAGCAACTTTCTTTCCAGTCGTATTAGAATAGTGTGTAAATTTTTCCGTTGAAGGATTAAGCTTGTTAATGCCACCTCCGTCTGTCCCAATCCAGATTTCATCCTCGGAAGGATCTCTATAAAGACACAAGACTGTATTATCACTCAGCCCTTTACAATCACCGAGAGGTACTTCAGCATATGTTTTCATTGACACTTCTTTGATACCGATAAGTCCATTACGAATACTGCCCACCCACATGTTATTGTTTGCATCGTTATAAAGACTCAGAATAGAATTGCAGGTGAACGAATATTTGTCTCCGGGCACATGCTCTAATATGGAAATTTCATGGGTTTCAGGATCTAATATATTAATTCCACCACCGTCCGTTCCAATCCAGATATGAGAATCTTTTTCAATCATGCAAAGTACTACATTGTTATTCAATTTTGAGTTTCCTGTAACATATGAAGCCAATAAGGTACCATCATGTGCAAGACATCGTATGCCATTATTATAAGGTGCGAGCCAGATTCTTCCTTTTGAATCAAGCAAAACTTCCCGGATATCTTTTCCATAATTAAAAGGAGGAGATGTTACCTCCCCGGTCCGGAGATTCAACAATATGATGCCTTGCCATCGGCTGCAGCATAACAGGGTTTCCTTATCCCAGAAATTGATATAGGAAATAGCAAATAGGCCTATGTCACTGAAATCATGCAGGAGCCTGATGGCGTCATCTCCATAATTGTATTGATAGATTTTGTTTCTTCCGCCTAAAAGTATTCCTTGTTCAGTTCGGCATACAGTGTTGGCCATAACGATGTGCCCATATTGATCTCTCAAGAGAGAAAAATCGTCACTCCGGCGTCTGTAGCGTACTACGCCTTTTTCTGTTAATACCCAAAGATTATGTAAACTGTCTTCCGCCACATGAAGAATATTATTATGCGGCAATGAATTGGGATTCTCCGGAGAATGAGTATATTTTTTCAATTCATGTCCGTCAAATCGTCCCAATCCTGTGCGTGTACCAATCCAGACAAAACTATTTTTCTCTGCATATATGCAATTAACAGTAGTAGACAAACCTTCCTTAAGAGCAACCTGCTCAAAGTAATAATTATTGGCTCTAATTTGGCTGGTTTGCAATAGCCAAATCAAAAGTATAGACAAGCGAAGACAGAAATGGACAGTAGTTTTCATATAAGTTACTTTGTATAATCTTAAAAGGTTTTATTGTATCAAATCTCATGTATTATAATGAAGCAAAGATAGCGTATTATAATAAAAGCATCTTTTCACTTTTGTCTATAACATGTTCGAAAATGTATAATAATCACTTTTTGTAGGCAAAAGCTGTGCTTTTCGGGAAAAAAAACGAAAATAGAGCTTGGGTATAGTCTTTTCTTTACAGGAAAGAAAAAGAAACAATCCTAATAATAAAAGTAAGCTCCCGAGAGTCTGTGCAAAAACTACTTTTTTGGAAGATAAAATTCTTTTTTCTGCATTTCATATTTTATCAACAATAAGGACATATATAATGATACTAATGCCAACTCCTGATACATTATTGGTTAACATTAATGCTCTTGAATCTTTGTCTGTTAGACTTATTTAAGTATCATTACTATTCTTCAATTCCGTATCAAGAGTTTCGTATTTCCTACGCCTGTCTTGTTGTAATTTAATCTTAGATTTAAGAAGTTCTTTTTCTTCTTCTTTATCAGTCTTATCTAAAGCTGCTTCAAATTCTTCAATACGGTTATCTATATATTCAAGATGTCTGTCTATCTTCTTTTGTGTATAATTGTTTCTGAGACTATTTTGGGCAAATATCTTAAAAGAATCTATACCTATGGTTTCGCCTTCTATCAGACCCATATCCTTTAGCATAAGGACAAACTGCCTAAAGACTTTTCTAAAAGCCTCCGCATTATTTTTTCTAAAATAAGCAATTGTCCGAAAAGAGGGCATTAAGCCTCCTAATAGCCACCATAATTCCACATTTACTTTACAGGAGTGTTCCAACTTTCTTGATGACCTTATTGAGTGCTTATAACCATATAAATACAATTTTAGTAATGTTGCAGGATTATACGGTGGTCTCCCTTCTGATTGAAGTTTGACATATTTAAACCCAAGCTCATCTATAGGCAAGATATCCACAAATAAATCGATAACCCTTGCCCAAAAATCTGGAGCAACCAATTGTTCAAGAGCTATCATTTGAATTTAATTTCTGTTTTCTCCTACTATGTAGTCCATAGACATATTGTTTAGTTTCTTTCCATAAATATACGAAAAATAAATGATAATTCTATATAGCGTCTAAGGTTTTTGCACAGACTCTCGGGAGCTTACGACACATCAAACAGAATCAATAACTAATGAATATTCAAATGTAATCAAGCTTCCCAAATCTCCATGACGTTTTCTGAATACCTGTATGATATCAATTAGAATCCCATTCATCAAAACTTTCTATATTCTTCAAATTCTCTTTTACCCCTCTTTTATAAAGATCATACAAATTATGTCCTAGACTATCCTTTACACCAAAAAGCCAATAGGTATCACCAAAAGGAATAGAATATTTTATATACTTTCCTTTTTCATTTTGAAAGTAAAAAGTTGAATCACGAAGCAAATTATATAATTTATACCATGGTTCTTGTTGGGGTAGTGACTTAAAGAAAATAGGATTATTCATGCTCTCAAAAAATAAACACTGCATTATTGTATCTGTAATGTTTAATTTAAGCGTGTCTTTTCCATTCAATACGGCAAAAAAAGAACTATGTATACTATCTTTGTCTTCTGTAAAATATTCATCAAAAGGATTTGTATAATAGATATCCCCTTCAATGTATTGAATATGATCGCGAAACGCCTCCTTTGGAGTGTATGAAGTATCTACAACCAAACTATACATACCTAATACAAAACGTGGTAAATTAACCTCATCATAATCATTGAATACATATTCCAAAAGTTTAGGAAAAGTATAGAAACGAGAGGTTAGATAAGTTGTGTGCGTGGAAACTAACAATTGCTTTTTTCCATCTTTTGATACCCCTATATACCACATTCCATTACGTATAGGACCTATTGTATCATTTTGATAATTTGTCATTTCAAGCAATTTTTCTTTGGATATATCTATTGAAGCCATAGGACTTATTAAGCAGATATATCTATCCTTGTACTTTATCACTCTTTCTGGTCTTTCCAGACTCCATTCCACAAAGGGACTATCAGTTGATGTTATCTGATAAATAGAACCTATGTCATTTGATATTACTTCATACATAATTACATACTTAGCGGGAAAAGAATCTTGTTCAATCATACACTCAACTTTCTGCAAAGCGGCAAAGAGAGCAGGGGATTCTTTGCTGGGCTGACACCCCCCCCAGCAAAGAAAAGAATAATAATATTAAATATATTTTCTTCATACAATCAGTTATTTCATTTTGTCTTGTATATACTTCTGTAAATCTTCAGCTGTATTAATATGAATAGTTGTCACATTACTGTTCTTGGGAGTATAGTCATGCAACGTTTGGTTTCTTTTTAAATAAACTGCATTATTCTCGCTATTATTACCATTAAGTTTGCCATATCTTTGTGAGTGACATCATCACTGATTCTAAAAAACGCTGCTATGAGGGCAGTATGTATAAAATAACAATCTATATATACCATTCTCTTCACAGAATTTCTTCAACATGATTTCTATTTCTTTGAAATAAGGTTCATTGTTATCGATTCTTTCTTTATTGCAATAATTAAAGAGCCCATCATTCCTTATATAGCCAATTAAAATAGCTTTATCTTTATCCATCTTATATTTCTGAGAAATGGTCATTATCTCATTTAGAAGAACATTAGAGAGTTGTGTTTTCATTATAATAATTTTATTTTTTGCATTAAATGCTTTTGGTGTAGAATTAACTAACTGATTTATTATTGCAAATTTCTCCTCCGGATGTGGAAACAATCCAAATCACAACACTTCTTACCCCCATTATACAATAATATAGTACTATCCTTTTCTTGCATCCACAGTTGAAATTCACACTCATTTTCTCTAAAAAATAGATGTGCTTTATTTTCTTTCAGAGTTACAAGAGTTTGTTTTTTTAGTATGTCATAATAATATAATTCTTCTGGATATGCAACATGCATACTATCAATAAACTCCTCCAATTCATCAAGGTTATCAGGCATTGCCAAGTAATAGACATAATAGAAGTCTAATATGTCTGCTAAAAAGGGGAAGCGTACAGAGATTGTATCTTGATTGTCAATTTCAAATTTTCCATCTTTAGAGTAAAAGGGGGATGATAATTCTTTATCTATCTCGTTGGTGAAAAAAATAAAGAATGGACATAATACAATATATATACAAAAAAAGTTATTTGTTTTCATAAAAAAATAGTTTTTTGAATATAGAATAGGTGTTATTTTTTGCTTCTTTAGTAGTAAAGACGACTCGTGCACTCCAGTTATTGCTTGATCCGCCACTTCTCGGAAATTTTAAATTATATCCGGATTTCATACTACCAGTTCCTCTATTTTGTTGCCCTCTTCCTATCATATAGTAATAGGCTATTATATTGAATCTTAGCTATTTTCTTATAGCATTTTCTATTTCGGGGAGACCTAAACATTAATTTGCTACTATATCTAGTTGGATACAATATAAAACGTCGCTTCGAAAATTGTATTATCAACGACAAAAGGTATCTTACTATAAAATTGCTTATAGGGCTGATTTTTGTACCAATATGTTGCTTTAGCATTACATATATCCCAGAGGTATTGGTTGAAAGAGCTTCGTTTTTTGTCGAATCGAGATAAAAAGACATGCTTAGCACCTACTTGCACGCTTTGTAAGATAACAGACTTCACAGTGTATCGAGTCGTATCATCAAATATAATACTGACTTTGAATTGTACCTTTATAGTATCATCAACACAAGGATCGCATACATAAATCTTTTCATCTTTATTTTCATTAGAAAGAAGATAGGGTATGCACTTTGATTGTGAATATATGAAAGGGCAAAAAAATATCAAGACTAAAAATAATATCGTATGTTTCATCTTGGATAATATAATTTTAATAAATACTTTTTCTTATTATGGCTAAGTTTATATCTAATAACCTGTCTTGTCCCCTGATTGGATTATTCGAGTATCTCATAATCGTTATTTTGTGGTAAAGTTAGCAGGAAAAACTATTTATCTATAAATACCATTCTCTTTTATTTTTTTGAGTAATTCCATAGCTATTTCTTAAAATAGTATATGTATCCTCTATTTGTTTTATAAAGTTTATCAATATATTTATCCACTTAATATCCGTAAATGGTTCCCTCTCTGATTATTTCTTGTGTGATTTTATAACTATCTATTGCTATGGTATACGTATGAGGAAATATAACGATATAGATATATGGATATTTTAGAATAAGGGGTTGTGTAGATATCCGAGGTTCAAAGAAACGAGTATCAAATTCTTTGTGAGTTAACACACACAACTTATAATTGAAGCTCTGGATATGTTTTATATATTCGTCTTCATATATATAAATGCTATCCTTTTGAGCAGGATTTAATATGATATTGATAGGACCCATCTCATGGGTTTGATTTATGATATAATCAATCGTGTCGGGTAGAGATACAATACTGTCTGGTAGGCATGCAATACTGTCTTTAGAGAACAGTGTATAAAATTTCGCTCCTGCTTGCTTAGAAGTTGTAACTGTAAGGTCCATTTCCGGTATATAAAAAGAAAAGTTACGTTTTTTCTCTTTAGTTACGGCATTATCGTTTATGCATGATAGAACGATACAATTTAGTATGATTAATAGTAGTATTCTTTTCATTTTCTCCAACAGTTAATCAAGTCTATAAATTTGATGAATTGATAATTGCCTTTTTTTGAATACTTTATTTTTGCTTTATTATCATCATTGCAATCTAAACGTATTCCTTTTAATATGTTTTTTTGCTTTTCTTTTTCTTCCTGCCGTTGCAAAAATGTAGGCTCCTTTTCATAATTGATAAATCCAAATGGATTATCAAAAAGGGGAATTTGAAAAGAAAAATCTTTCGTTTCTTCATGCCAGACACCAATCTCAATAATTTTTAGAGTTAATTTTCCAATAAATTGTACTTCAATAACCTCAATAGGATTTACAGTCAAAAACTCAAAATCTCCATTTTTATTTGAATACAAACTTTTCACAAGTTTTTCTCCTGAATATAAATTGATTACAGCTCCAGAAATACTCTCTTGAGTGTAATAATCTATAATTCTTCCTCTGAAAGTAATTTTAGATTCTGCATAAATACTAATGCTTGTAATCAAAAAACAAATAAAAAGTAGTTTTTTCATTTCTATTTTATTTATATATTGTTCCTCCTCTTATAAAAGTATCTCCTTTTCCAATTCTTGAATCTTGGCATGCTCTCGTATATTCTCCTTGTATAAAGAATCTTTCAAAAGTTGCATTATCCTTACTGCCAGCCTCCATGTATGTCTCCTTTCTTGATTGTTTCTTGTGTGATTTTATAACGATTTATATCTATGGTATATGTATCTGTAGATATCACAATATGGATATATGGGTATTTTAATATCAAAGGCTCAGTTCCTATTCGAGGCTCAAAGAAGCGACTTTCACGTTCTTGATATTTTAATAAACATAATTTATATTTGGAGCTCTGAATATATTCTATATATGGATTTTCAACAATGTATATACTGTCTTTTTGAGCGGGATTTATTATGAAAGAGATAGGTCCCATCTCCTGCGTTTCACTTGCAATATAGGCAACTGTATCAGGTAAAAATACAATACTATCTGGCAAGGATTCTATACTGTCTTTAGTAAAGATAGTATAGAATCTTCCGCCTGCCTGCTTAGATGTTGTAACAGTAAGATCTATTTCCGGTATACAAAAAGAAAAGTTACGTTTTTTCTCTTTAGTTACGGCATTATCGTTTATACATGATAGAACGATACAATTTAATATGATTAATAGTAGTATTTTTTTCATTCTTACTATTTTTCTATTGTTCCTCTTCTCATAAGAGTATCTCCTTTTCCAATTCTCGAATCTTGGCATGCTCTCGTATATTCTCCTTGTATAAAGAATCTTTCAAAAGTAGCATTATCCTTACTGCCAGCCTCCATATATATCTCCTTTCTTGATTATTTTCCCATTGATACCTATGCTATATTCATCTGTATCTATACCTATAAAAGAATATGAACTTTTTTGTATGTTATCTTCAAAGAATGTTTCACTAAAAACACTATCAGAAACAACTTTAATATTGAAACTATGATTCCCAATATTTACTATTCCAGATTTGCTATAAAAAAGACTATCAGTAATCTCTTCAAATTTATAATTACCATTTCCTATACTTATCAGCCTTGCCCCTTTATATTGAGAATTAACATATATGTCCGTTTTATCCACAATTATTTGTGAATAAAATCCTGTTCTATACTCAATAGAATCTTTAGCATTATCAAGCAGTAAGGAATCGGATGCGAAAAATATCACAAATCTTCCTCCTTGAAACTTTGAAGTTTTTACAAAAACATCCTTTTGAGGCAATTTAAACAGATAATCTGTTTGCTTGGATATAGTCTTTTCTTTACAGGAAAGAAAAAGAAACAATCCTAATAATAAAAATCCTGTTCTCATATTTATTTGAATAGCCCATTAGCTTTATTAAAATATTCTATATGTTTCTGCTCTTGATGATACTTTCCAATATGGATTCGATCCATGATAACCTCCTTCAGGTGTATTCTTTAGTCGCTTTTAGTGTTTTCTTTCTGTTTTTTTTACGAACTTTTGATTGTAATATTTTTCATTTGTTTGTCTGTTGACTAAACTGTCTCGACTATATAAAAAATGGATACCTGATAATTCGGGAATATAACGCCCGGTCACATCGGTAGAATCAATTACTATTTCATTATCAACTAATGTATATTCAATTGTAATTAAGCTTCCCAAACCTCCATGACGTTTCCTGAACTCTAATACAGAATCATTTTTTAAGACAATAGTTTTCATCTTACTTTCAGATATTAGTTCCTTAATTTCATTCTCATCATAAGTGTTCGAATCAATTATAAGTTGGAAATCATATACTTGAGATTCAAAACTAGTTTTACATGATACAACAACCAATGCAAGAACTGTTAATAGTATAAAAAATAAATTTGATTTCATGGCAAATATTCATATATAGGATTTAAACGATAGATTCTATTCGTACCAATAATAATGGATCTTACTTCGCCTATTCGAGTCTTTACAAAATCTGGCGTAATGGACCTAATATTAATTAGAGTAGATATAGGAGGAGTCATTCCCGCACTACCTATTTGTTGATTCAAAGTATTAGAAGCATCAATGTAAACAAGTTTACCTTCGTATGAATATTGTGCTTTATATGCTGACACCTCTGAATCTATACCATAACCAGTTGTTGGGTTTCCATTCAGATCAAAGCTGTACTCTCCTCTAGTTATTTGCCCTCCATGTCTAGATTCATGAAGCCGATTACCCATGTTTTTTTCAGTATACATCGTCACAACATTATGGCCAGCATCATTGATGCCAGTTAGTGAAGTAACAGGATTTCCAGTTCCTGCCGGATTATTTTTATTTGTAACTTTGCTATATTTAAACTCTATATTTTTATTACTTCTCATGTCAGTAACGTCTTTTTGAGAATTCCTCAACTCACTAATACGACTATTCAATTCACCAACATCTTCCCCTCTTCTTTCTATTTTGGCAACTTTTTTTTCTAATTTAGATATTCGTTTAGTGAGACGTCTTTCTATTTTTCGAGCTTCTTTCTCATTTGCTTCATCAAAATACATTCCAGTTGGATCAATATAGCGAACAGGATTATTCGCACAATAGACATATGGACTAATTGTGCAATACCTTTCAGATAATGGATCAATAATCATAAACCTCCCTAATGTTGCATCATACCCCCTCGTTCCATAATCATACCAATCCAAACCATGCATTCTATCAAGCTCTTTACTATTATACTTATAATTCTGATCACTTGTAGCTAGACCCTCTTCAAACAAGCCACCAAACGGATAATAATGATTAACTTGTTCAACCGTTGTTCCATTTTGGTTCATGACTATGCGATTATTGCCTTGATGATCTTTCAAGTAATAATGATAAATAGGAGCATTTCCACTTAACGTCACATAACCTTCTTCAGTGAGAATCATGCTTAGAACTCCATTTTCATAGATCACATTATTACAATAGTCAGTAGTATTAGTCTGAGAAATCTGACTACTTGCCAATTCCTTTATCTGTCCCATTGGTACGGAAATATTGGCAATTGCAGTTTTATGGGTTACTCGTCGTTTCATACCATCAGCACCATATAAATAATCCGTGCTATTACCATTTGCGAATTGTAGTGCACTTGGCAAATTTAAACTATTATATTGAATCTTAGCTATTTTCTTATTATAATCTTGTTCTAAATTACCATTAGCATCATATTTGTACTCCTGAATAGAAGTTTTATTGCCATCAACGAAGTTAAATGCACCATTATAAAGAGGATCTGTTGCGGCATCGGTCACATTATTAAGTTGATTGCCCACATATGTTATGGATAAATCATCAATCTTTCCATAAGTACTTCCACTCACCTTACCATATCTTTGTAGACCGGTAATGTTTCCATTATAATCATAACCGATCACATTCTCTGAGAAGTTTTTTCCTGTAGGAGGAGTGATACTTGTCCCTTCGCCATAAATAGCATTTCTCATGCGACTCATATTATCATAAGTAAACTTATAGCCACGTATACCATCTTCCCCACTCTTCCAAGTCATACTTCCAATATTGCCATTATAACATTGACTTCCACTCCCTGTGTTATAATAAAGATTTTGTTCGAAAAGTCTTCCGCTGATTTGGGTCAACCAATTACGTATATTATATTCATAAGTCAGCTTATGTCCTGAAGTGCCATGATGTGTTTTGGTTTTTAATCTCCCTAACTTATCATAGGTATTGATAGCAAGCTTTACTTCACTATTCCCATTTAACTTGTGTCTTACTTCTTGCAGGCGTTCTGCATGATCATAATCATAAGTATATAATTCTGTTGTATTTATTGCTGTATGTGTATGACTTGTTGTTAATGGTTTATCAGTAAAAGAATAAGTAATATTATCCACTTCATATTCATTCATATGATTGCTTGAGACCTTTTTTGTCATTCTGCCTTTAACATCGTAATAATTAGCGGAATATAGTTTCTTACCATCTTCCAAAATAGTAACGACATTACCGGTTAGATAGCCTTTGGCATTGCTGCCCATTGAGAAATGTGGTACACCGGAAAATCCTGTTAATGAACAAAACTTATAATCGTCGTAATAATTCACAATGTGTATTTCTTTGACCTTATCAATCGGTATAAATGTAGAATAATATCCACTTCCCCCCAAACCTGTATTGCTATTTTCTCTGTAGCAGGTTACTGCTACATCGGGAATTAAATAGCCAGTCTATTTCCACGCAAATGCCTTGTATTGTAAGACGATTCAACCTATCATACAAATAGAAAGTCCATTCGTTTTGTAACCGTTGATTGCCATCTTGCGAGAATATGAGTCTGTCTAATTTATCATAAACATATTTAATCGCTTCTGCTCCCGGCATCTTTTTCTCTATGCACAATTGTCTTCCCATATATTTATATTGAAAAGCATACATATTCAGATTGGCATTTGTCTGATACATCGGTTGAAGAACGTATCGTAAATTGTCAAGTCCATCATACACATAATAGGTATCAAGATTTTGACTTCCTGAGATTTGTCGTGTCAATATAGTGTGTCCCGACTTATCAGTAAAGGTATACCCGACGTTATTATCTTCATCAGTACTTTTGGTTACATATAACTGTCCTGCGGCGTAATACTGATTGCTGGACACCAAAGTTCCGTTGTCATTAACCATGTAATTAAGACAGTTCAATGGAGAAGAAGTGGTGTTTGTCATATATTCAATGTGTACAGGGTGATTATTCCAATCTTCCCCTGCTCCGTATTGATTGACTATTTTATTCAAAGGAGAAGCTTCGTATTCTGTCTTTGTATAAGGATGTGTATCTCCATAATCAGCTACAGCTTGAGCTTTAACAGAAGCAGATGGCATATATGTACTGGTAGCAGACTCAACGGGTAACCATGTATATGTTTTCCTATTTGCAGCATCATATTCTTGTAAAGTGATTAAATGAGTTTGGAATGGAGTGATTTTACATTCCACTGTCTGGTATGGGCGACCTAAACCATCATAATAACTATATACTTCCATATATTTATTTCCTTCCTCATTCATCATAGTACGAGTTTTGAAGAAATTTTGTGATGTTCCATTATGGGATAACTGATATTGAAATGACATGATTGTTTTTCTGTTTAAATCTAATATCTCAGAAACTCTGCCTATAGCATCATACTCATAGAATGTTTTTAATCCATTGGGTGACCTTACTTCACTAACTCCGTATGATGGATTATAAAGCCATGTGGTAACTTCACAATCAGAAAATATATTTTGCAAATTATAGAGTGAAGTACTATTGGGGATATTAGAGCTACACAGAGTATTCAACGAACTTTCTCCTAATCGAGACAGTACTTTGGCATATGTAATATTAGTAATTTTTGCAATAATCCGGGAATATTTATATCCCCATAAATAAACAACCGACGAACTGTCTTGATAGGTTACTTCGACAGGATTCCATTTACTATCATACTTATATGAAACAGTACGTCTTTTGGGTGATATATTGCTTGACTCCGTACTTGAAAGCAATGTGAATTTAGTAAATGCATTTCCATACTTATTTTCTAAAATGGCTGTTGAACTGCTTGATGTACGTTTATATCTCATTATTGCAGTAAGTACATTATAGTCCAAGTGATCTTTATAGAAAGAAGAATCGGCAGCATATTTATATGTCTCCTGAATGTAGTCGGAACGACTGGTACTTGTTTGACAGGTTGATATTTGATTACGTTGATTATATGTATAAAGTTTTTCTTTGCTTATTGGTACTGAATTGAAATACTCAGTTTCTGTTTGTTGAGTTAACTGGATGTCATAAGCAATGTATGGATATAAAGTTATAAAAAAACGTCCATTATATATATATGGATTATAATAAGGATGTGCTTCAATTGAAAGGCAATGATTTACAGGACCAACATAATTGTCTATGACTTTTATATTGACTAATTCTTTAGCCTTATTGGCAATGGAGTATTCATTAATTTCTTCTTTTACGAGTTTATTATTTGCATCATATGTACTTTTCCTGATTAAGCGTCCACTGTAGTTCTCTGGAAAATAGCAAAGTGTAGCATCAATAACTTCACAACTTTCATTGGCAAAAACAAGTACTTCTTTTCCTATATTGATTATTTCCTTTTGTTTAATCACACGACTATAACCGACTGGATTTCCATTGGAAGCAGAAGCTGGAGGAGATAATGTTTGTGCATCATATCTGCGAAATTGATGGTCTACTATGCTATGTATAGGACAATTATCCAGACCATGACGGATATTATGATCAGTCACAAAGTTAATAGGAATCATCAACAGACCGGAACTTTTATGATTATCCAATTCGTAAAGATATTTGGTTCTCTCTAAGATTTCTCCTGTATTATTCCTTTGGGTAATAGTTTTTATTCTCACTCCGGCACCAATATGTTCCAAAGTGTCTATATCTACATTGAATATTTGTGATTTGTAAGTTAATGTTGCAGCGCTAACATTACGGGCGGTGTAACCTTGATTGGGAACTGTTGACGCTAAAGTAGATGACATTACATAATCCCCAGCTTCCAATGTAAATGATTCAACAACATGATATGAATGTTCATCAGTTACATTTTGTGATGTCACTTTATATGATTTTAGAATACCTCCTCCGGTAGAACCAACCTGCCTGATAATTGTTCCTGAACCTTCGACTTGACTCGCTGAATAATCATCAAAACGGACTGTTACATTTATGGTTACAGTTTGTGCAAATGGAATATTGAAAGTTACAAATGGAGTGGAAAACTCTGCATTATTGTTATTCACCGTATTTAAATATGCCAATTTAGGAGCATACTTTTCTAAATCCTCTTTTGAAATGACTTTGGCATTAGTAAAAGTATGAGGTTCAAATTCGAATTCTACACTACCTCCCGTCGGGTATGTTATTTTTTTTAGCATATTAGCCGTTATATATTTACGACTCGCATTCCTGACAGCTGTTTGTGCTGGTAGCTCCTGTCCCTGAATTATAAGTGCGTTTTGATTAATTCCTAATCCTTCAATAGAGGGTATAAGTGTGTGGCGGTAACCGGTAAGTGAAGATATATTTTCTGCGCCATTGTAAAATCCCCAATAATCCATAGCGAAGGATGTTTTATATGGCAACGGTTGTTCTTCATTATAAATAAATGAATATGTTTCCCCTTGTAGGTTGTTATTTTGTTTAGAAAGAGAAAGTAGTTTGAGTCGTTTACGTAAAGTTACTTCTGGATTTTGAGAAGCGTATCCTGCTGCTCCTTTGCAATCTTCACTACTTAATGCATTACCTCCAATTGCATTCGTAGCACACATAAAATAACTATAGTCAAAATTATATGAATATATAATTTCATTGTTTAACTTATTCTTTATTTCGATGGAAACTAATCTCCCTGTTGTTCCAGGAGAAAGATCTTCTCTGCTACTTAATGTAAATTTTATCTCTTCAGTATTAGACTCTATCTTTGATAGATAAGGAGCTTTATTGGTTGTTGAATTGAAGTTCCGTTTAGTAAAATCATTATGAAGAGGATAGCCAATCGTGTAATATTCAGAAACAACAGGAATAGAGTAATAGCTCGCATCAACATAAGAAAGTGATATAATATTACTTCTCGTGTCTTTAATTTCAGTTAACAAATATGTCAGTGGGGCATACTTGCCATTGAAGGTATAGGCTGTGAAAGTATATTGAATTCCAGAATCATCAGTTACCACTATATCTCCCGTAGAGTGTACTATTTTGTAATTATGACGTGGCCCGATAATAATAGGGGTTTGATTTTTGGGATGTAATATGTATTTAAATGAAAGTCCATTAGGAAGAGAAACTTCAAAAACATCTCTTTCCCCTTGCCCGAATAACCCTTGATTTAATACATCATCGGTAGTTGTACTTGTGTATTGATCATAGGATAAGCATCCCCATTTGTGAAATTGGTCTTCAATACCTGTTCGAATATTGGCTGTATCTCCAGCAATAACTTTCCATTGATATTTAATTTTTTCCCATTCCTCCCATGATGGATAATTTGCGGAACATGCATCTACATTACCAACGGCGTTCAGTGTAACACATCCTCCTGCAAGCAGATTCCATCCTAATCCCACCCATGTTGCTTCTTGCGCAACTTTTATACCACTTGCATGATATGATAGAGTAATGGGCAATTCTATTTGGCCACTTTTTAGTGTATATAGGGGAATAGAGATATCAGGAGTGCCCGTATATTCATTAACAGGGATATTTCCATATAAATTCATGCCCGCAACTTCAGGTGTAGGTGGCGTATAATCCGATACATTTAAGAGATTATCATTCATGTCCGTATTACTTCGTTGCATGAATTTCTTTTCATATTTTTCATTTTGCTGTTTTCTGATCAAAGAATTTATGCTATCTGCAGAAAATCGTGGCAATTCTATTGTATCGTTGGATAACGGACTGCAATGCATACTAAATATATTTGTAACTAAATATATTATAATCAAAATATGTTTTTTCATAACTATTGTCTTTAATGATAATTCATAATTATTTCTTTATGACCTTCTCGCCATATTTTTTATTTCCTACAACTATCTGTAATATATACTTTCCCTTAGGATAGTCACCTATTTTAATAATTTCATTATAAACTCCCGAAGATTGGTTATACTTCTGAATGGCAGAAAGTTGTTCCCCCTGTATGTTATAAAGAATAATCGAAATATTACTCGATTCTTTTAACTCATAATAAACCTATAGATCATTATTGTATACTTGAATCTGATAATCAATTGGGATATTGGGGGTATCTTTATTATCCCTTTCTTTTTTCCAGTCTTTTTCTTGTTGTTTGATTTCTCTTTGTCTTTGGTTTTCTGCATCATGTGGCAAATCATAATATTGTTCACTAGGCATATAGGCAAAAGAAGTAGTAAAATGCTCATAAGGAGTCTCTACTTTGTATGTGGTACTCTTTATTGTCTCAAATATAGGATAGCGATATCCACTAGCGTACCAGCGCCATATTTCCATTTCTATATGAACGGAATCATTGGCAATTAGATAGTCTATACTATCTTTATTGATAGTGAAAGGGATAGTATCTATGCATGACGAATTATCTGATTTTTTTTTGAGGTTGCATTTGTTGATGGATATACTTGTGAGTATAAGTACGCAATACATTCTGTATCGTATCTCCGTCTGGTAATATTAATTTTCCAGAAGCGTCTGCTGTAATTGTTGTTTTACCACGTAAATGTATATCTAAATAATTGCAATAATTTCCTTTACCTTCAAAATAATCATAGACGGTATGTCCTTGAGAGATAGGAAAGGCAAGCAATAATTCAGGTTTTTGATAGATAATAAAAGTTGTTGGATTTTCATAGCCAATGCAAAAGAGAGAATCACCGGATTTTTGATAGTAATACATTGTACGGTGTTCTGTAGCAATAATTGTATCATTACCCTGAGCTTCATATTTCAATTCATAATTCGCATCCTGGAGTTTAATATCTGTGAAATTCCAAACTTGTTGGTTACCACCTTTATTGGGTTGAATAGTGGTTATCTGACATTTCATTAGTTTGTCTCCTGAGCGAGGGAGATTATAAGATGTGTTCAAGGTTTGACTATAAACACATAAAGGGAATAAGAACCCCACGAGAACAGTACATAGTATCTTTCCCATAGCAGTCTGATTTTAAGAATTAACGCTTTAAATATACTAAAAAGGAATGACAAAAAGAATTTATCGGAACAGAAAAGACATAGTTATGTTTCTTAACATAAGAAAATAGGGCGAAGCCGCTGCTCCACCCTACTTCCTTTACGATACTTAATAGATTAATTAAAGGATACCCTTTACTGTTTCCAACATTCCTTTTTCCTGAATAGAATCCAGATTAGCTTTTACAGCAGCGGTAAGTCCCGGGATATTATTCAAATCTTCGCCCCAGATAGAAGTTGCAGCAAGTACACCTTCGGTTACTTTCTGGGTATCGCCTGTTGCCCACAGGTCTTTCAGCAATTGCATGATTTCCGGAGCATCGTTCGGGGTGATCTCAGCACCGTCTTCACGAACACCACCTTTATAATATGTGATGATAGCGGCCAAACCGAGAACCAGCCCCTTAGGCAATTCACCTTTGCGTTGCAGATAAGTCTTCAAACCAGGCAGGTCACGAGTTTCATATTTCGGGAAAGAGTTCAGCATAATGCTGGTAACGGCATGGTCAACAAACGGATTGTTGAAACGCTCCAATACATCTTCCGCAAACTTCTTCAACTCATCTTTCGGCAAGTTCAATGTTTCCATCAACTCATCGAACATTACCTTATTGATGTACTGACCAATAACCGGATGTTGACAAGCATCACGCACAATGTTTACGCCCGACAAGTAAGCTACCGGAGAAAGAACAGTGTGAGGGCCATTCAGCAACGTTACTTTTCTTTCGTGATACGGTGCTTCAGAAGGAACGAATAATACATTCAGACCAGCCTTGTCAGCAGGGAATTCTTTGGCAATCTCCTGCGGGGCTTCGATGACCCAGAGGTGGAAGATTTCAGCCTGTACCACCAAATTATCATCATACTGTAATTTTTCCTTAATTGCTGCAATATCCTTGCGCGGGAATCCCGGAACAATACGGTCAACAAGCGTAGCGTATACACCACATGCTTCTTCAAACCAAGTCTTGAATTCATCACCCAATTGCCATAATTCGATATATTGGTAGATGGTTTCTTTCAGCTTATGACCGTTCAGGAAGATAAGTTCGCAAGGGAAGATAATCAGACCTTTGCTCTTATCACCGTTGAATGTCTTGAAACGATGATACAGTAGTTGGGTCAGTTTGCCCGGATAAGAAGAAGCCGGAGCGTCAGCCAGTTTGCAGGAGGGATCGAAAGCGATACCGGCTTCCGTTGTGTTGGAGATTACAAAACGCATTTCCGGTTGCTCAGCCAACTTCATGAATTCATCGTTCTGAGTGTAAGGATTCAGTGCACGGCTGATAACGTCGATCATTGTCAGGCTATTGACAGTTTCTCCTTTATCCAATCCTTGCAGGTTTACGTGATAAAGATCATCCTGTGCATTCAGCATGTCTACCATACCTTTCTCGATAGGTTGAACTACTACAACACTGCTATTGAAATCAGCCTTTTCGTTCATGTTATAAATGATCCAGTCGATAAATGCACGTAAGAAGTTTCCTTCACCGAATTGAATGATACGTTCCGGGCGCTGAGCCTTGGAAGCGGTCTGTTTGTTTAATGCTTTCATGCTTAAAAAAACGTTTTTTAAATGATTGATATTATGATGTTTATTCAAATTCAAAATAGAAATTGATGTTTTCTTTCATCAGGATGTCGATAGGCATATACTTTACACCGGTCACCGGACGTTTGAATACGACATGGTCGCACAGAGCTTTTACACCGCAGTATCCTTGCAGTCCCGGGCGTTGTCCAATGAGATAATTTACTTCACCGGATTTCAGGTATTCCACGTTTTTGGGCAGAAGGTCATATCCAACCAATCCTTCCAAATGGTGTCCTGTTTCCTGTAGATATCCTGCCACCTGGTAGACACGTGAGTTAAAAACGGCTCCTAATACTGCCTTGGGATGTGCGGCAAAGAAATCTTCCAATGTCCGGCGGTTGGCTTCATCATCTTCTTTATTCAGTACTACATCGTGAACCACCAGATTCTCATGTTCCTGTGCAATAAAATTCATGAAACCGTCCATGCGTCGTTGCATCTGTATTTCTGCCGGGCTATTCTTTTTATTATTAAGAAATAGTATCAGTTCCTGTCCTTCCTTGTACTTGCGCATCAGGATTTTAGCAGCCATATACCCGCTTGTTTGGGAGTCCTGGCCGATGTAGCAGAGTGCATGGGTGTCTTCTATATTAAAGTCGACAAATGCGTAAGGTATCTTTTTCCCTTCCAGATAAGATGTCAGCGATATTGTCTCTTCACGGAAATTGGGGGCGATCAATACGGCATCCACTATTTCTTTGCGGAGCTTCGCGCAGGCTTTTTCATAAGAAAGCCGGTCGGCATGATGGTAGCACAAAAAGTCCACGCTTACATTAAAAGGACGCAACTCTTGTGCGGCACGGTTGATGCCTTCTGCAACGGAATGCCAATAGTCATGTTCCACATAATAAGGTATAATACACAGAACACGGTAGCGCTTCTTGGCTGCCAGACCAATGGCAAACATATTAGGATGATAGTCTATCTCATCAAGCACTTTTTGAACCTTCTCCCTGCTGGCAGCAGAAACATCTCCCCGATTGTGCAACACGCGGTCCACAGTTCCGGCAGAAACACCCGCCATGCGGGCAATGTCTTTAATGGTGTAGTTCTTGTTTTCCATATTCTTTGTCTCATTCGTTTTAAGGCACTAAAGGTTCAATGTCTAAAACTTAAATATTATAAATATTTGCGGCAAAGATACGAATTATTTTGTTTCTCCAAGTAAATTTTCTACTTTTGTGTTCGATAACGGTTAATAAAAGCAAAAACCAATATCTTGCCTATTAGCTTTACAATCAATACTATATAGGTATAAAAAAGAGAAAGTAATATTTTTATATACTTAAAACACAGTAGAATGAAAAAATTTATGGATGAAAACTTCCTGTTGCAGACAGAAACCGCACAGAAGTTGTATCATGAACATGCGGCCAAGATGCCGATTATCGATTATCACTGTCACTTAATCCCTAAAATGGTAGCAGACGACTATCAGTTTAAGTCATTGACTGAAATCTGGTTGGGCGGCGACCATTACAAATGGCGTGCTATGCGTACCAATGGTGTAGACGAACGTTTCTGCACAGGTAAGGATACTTCCGACTGGGAAAAATTTGAAAAGTGGGCTGAAACCGTTCCTTATACTTTCCGTAATCCTTTGTATCACTGGACACACCTGGAGTTGAAGACAGCGTTCGGTATTGATAAGATTTTGAGCCCGAAGACTGCCCGTGAGATTTATGACGAGTGTAATGAGAAGCTGGCTCAACCGGAATACTCTGCCCGTGGCATGATGCGCCGTTATCATGTGGAAGCAGTTTGTACTACGGATGATCCTATTGACTCTCTGGAATATCATATTCAAACACGCGAAAGTGGTTTTGAAATCAAGATGTTGCCGACATGGCGTCCTGACAAGGCAATGGCTGTAGAAGTTCCTGCTGACTTCCGCGCATACGTCGAGAAACTGGCTGAAGTGAGCGGTGTTGCTATCTCTAACTTCGACGACATGGTAGCTGCCCTGCGCAAGCGTCACGACTTCTTTGCTGAACAAGGCTGTAAATTGTCCGACCACGGTATTGAAGAATTCTATGCAGAAGACTATACTGATGCTGAAATCAAGGCTATATTTAATAAGGTATATGGTGGAACGGAACTGACCAAGGAAGAAATCCTGAAATTCAAATCAGCTATGCTGGTTATCTTCGGTGAAATGGACTGGGAAAAAGGCTGGACACAACAATTCCACTATGGTGCTATCCGTAACAATAACAGCAAGATGTTCAAGTTACTTGGTGCTGATACCGGTTTCGATTCTATCGGTGAATTTACTACTGCTAAGGCAATGTCTAAATTCCTCGACCGTTTGAATTCTGAAGGCAAACTGACGAAGACTATTCTTTATAATCTTAATCCGTGCGCTAATGAAGTTATCGCCACTATGTTGGGTAACTTCCAGGATGGTACGATTCCGGGTAAGATACAGTTTGGTTCCGGCTGGTGGTTCCTCGATCAGAAAGACGGTATGGAGAAACAGATGAATGCTCTTTCCGTACTAGGTCTGTTGAGCCGTTTCGTAGGTATGTTGACGGACTCTCGTTCATTCCTCTCCTATCCGCGTCATGAATATTTCCGCCGTACATTGTGTAACCTTGTTGGCCGTGACATTGAAAATGGTGAAATTCCGGCTTCTGAAATGGATCGCGTGAACCAGATGATTGAAGATATCAGCTACTATAACGCTAAGAATTTCTTCAAGTTCTAAAGTAATAACAGGAATGGAATTCATTCCGTCTTATAGATATAAAGAGTGCATCAAACTTAATTGATGCACTCTTTATATCTATATATAGTTATCTTGATCCGCAGATATATTGCCTTACGTATAGATATCCCGGAACATTTTATGTTCTTTAATCATTTGATAGATAAGTCCCCAATCGGGCAATCCGCCCAGGTTACGGTCATCAATGAAAAGGTCCACTTTCAGTTTACGTGAGAATCCACAGTCCTGCTGTTTCTCTTCGGGATAATCACGATTGACAGCATAGAATTCCACTCCTCTTTCTTTGCACCAGGCAACAGCTTCTTCCAGAAGTTCACCTTCGCGCACACTCCATAAGATGAGCCTGTGCTGATCTTGCTGCAACAGCTTTAAGGCGTCCGTTGCAAAAGGGATTTCTTTACCGATACGGGGATAGCGATGTTCTACTATAGTTCCGTCGAAATCAACTGCTATTGTCATAGTTTTATGCTGAAAAATTACAGAACAAAGATACGAATCTTATTGAAAAAACAAAGCGTTCTCTCACTTTTACAATAGGCAAATATGAAAGAAATTTGCATATAATTTCATAAAAATGTATTTTTGCGCTTAATTTTTCACTAACAACATAATATTAGGATGACTCAATCACCCAAAAATGTATCTAAAGGGTTCACTAAAGCCTTTTGGGTAAGCAACACGGTCGAACTGTTCGAACGTATGGCGTATTATGCCGTTTTTATCGTTCTCACCATTTATCTTTCTTCTATTTTAGGCTTCAACGACTTTGAAGCGAGTATGATTTCCGGTTTATTTTCCGGTGGTCTTTATCTTTTGCCTATCTTCACGGGGGCTTATGCCGATAAGATAGGTTTCCGGAAATCTATGATTGTAGCTTTTTCGCTGCTGTCTGTCGGATATCTGGGTTTAGGAATTCTCCCTACCCTGCTGGAAGCTGCCGGACTGGTGGAATATGGCAAAGCAACCCGTTTCACCGGACTGCCGGATAGCGATAGTCGCTGGATGATCGTTCCTGTGCTCTTTGTTATCATGGTGGGCGGATCGTTTATCAAATCTATCATTTCGGCTTCGGTGGCAAAAGAAACTACGGAGGTAAACCGCGCACGCGGTTATTCCATCTTTTATATGATGGTGAATATTGGTGCATTTACCGGAAAAACAGTGATTGACCCGTTGCGGAATGTTATTGGAGATCAGGCGTATATCTATATCAACTATTTCTCTGCTACGATGACCATATTGGCATTGCTTTCCGTTGTTCTGCTCTATAAATCTACCCATACGGCAGGCGAAGGAAAAAGTATGCGTGAAATCGGCCAGGGCTTCCTGCGCATCATTACGAACTGGCGTCTGCTGATTCTTATCCTGATTATAACGGGATTCTGGATGGTGCAGCAACAGTTATACGCTACAATGCCTAAATATGTAATCCGTATGGCGGGCGAAACTGCTAAGCCGGGTTGGATAGCCAATGTAAACCCGTTTGTGGTGGTTTGCTGCGTTAGTTTCGTGACGCGTTTGATGGCGAAACGTTCGGCCATTACTTCCATGAATATCGGTATGTTCCTTATCCCATTTTCGGCTCTGCTGATGGCATGCGGTAACCTGCTTGGAAATGACGTGATAAGCGGAATGAGCAATATCACATTAATGATGATAGCGGGTATCGTGATACAGGCTTTGGCAGAATGTTTTATTTCACCGCGTTATCTGGAGTACTTCTCCCTGCAAGCGCCTAAGGGTGAAGAAGGTATGTATCTCGGATTTAGCCATCTTCATTCCTTCCTCTCTTCCATCTTCGGTTTTGGTATCGCCGGAGTATTGTTGACAAAATACTGTCCCGATCCTGTCCTCTTTGAGACTCGTGAAGCATGGGAGGCTGCCAGCGCAAATGCGCATTATATCTGGTACTATTTCGCCGCTATCGGTCTGATATCTGCACTGGCACTGTTAGTATTTGCCAAAATCACCCAATCCATCGACAAAAAGAAGAAATCCAAGGTCTGAATATCTCATTTTTTATGTATATTTGCCGTCACTTTGCCATAAAAGTGGCGGCTTTTTCTAAATTGAGGAGAACATAATGAAAGTAAAATTTATAAGCCTTGCGAGCGGAAGTAGTGGCAACTGCTATTATATAGGCACTGAAAAATACGGAATACTTATTGACGCTGGTATAGCGGTACGTACTATTAAGAAATCATTGAAGGAGGTGGGTGTCGGCATGGAGACGATACGCGCGGTATTCGTTACACACGACCACGCAGACCATATCAAAGCTGTAGGCGGACTGGGTGAGAAACTGCACATCCCTGTCTACACAACTGCACGTATCCACGAAGGAATCAATAAAAGTTATTGCATGACGGAGAAGCTCCACTCTTCCGTCCATTATCTGGAGAAAGAAGAACCGATGGTACTGGAAGACTTTCACATCGAGTCTTTCGAAGTTCCCCACGACGGTACGGACAATGTGGGTTATTGCATTGAAATCGATGGAAAAGTATTCTCATTCCTCACCGACCTTGGTGAAATCACCCCTACTGCCGCCAAGTTTATCCGTAAAGCGAATTACCTGATACTGGAAGCTAACTATGATGATGAGATGCTGCGTATGGGTACATATCCGCAATATTTAAAGGAGCGCATCACCAGCCGTACGGGACACATGAGCAATATTGCAACTGCCGAGTTCCTGGCTGAAAATATCACGGAAGATCTGAAATATATCTGGCTTTGCCATTTGAGCAAAGACAATAATCATCCGGAACTTGCTTACAAGACGGTGGAATGGAAATTAAAGAGTAAAGGTATATTGGTAGGTAAGGATGTGCAACTCTGTGCTTTAAAGCGTAGCACTCCCTCCGATCTGTACGAGTTTGATTAAAAAAAGCCGCATTCATCGAAAAAAGATTTTATTTTGCTTGGATGAATAAAATAAAAGGACTACTTTTGCACCCGCAAATAAGAAATACGATGCACTCTTAGCTCAGTTGGTAGAGCAACTGACTCTTAATCAGTGGGTCCAGGGTTCGAATCCCTGAGGGTGTACAAGATTTATCGCAAAAATGAAGCAAAGCATTGTATTTCAATAGAATACAATGCTTTTTTCTTTTTTAAGTTTGCTTGAGTAAAGCAAAATGATGCAGTTGAAAATGTGCAAATCGTGGACATTTTTTTTGCACTATTTCTTCGTCCACGAATTAGGTTGTATTGCTCTATTATTCAACATTTTATAATCATTCAACTTTCATTGATTTCATAGCTTTGAACCCATTAAAAATTAGAGCTTATGAAACGTACATTCAACGTGCTTTTTCTGACACGAAAAACCAGATTATTGAAAAGTGGCGAAGTGCCTATACAAATGAGAATCACGATTGACGGAAGATTCGTCGAGTTGAACACGCAACGGCGGATTGACCCTAAGTTATGGAATCAGCCCAAAGAAAGAGCTATCGGCAAACACCCATCTTGTATAGAAATCAACCGCTATCTTGACTTACTGAAGTCAAAAGCCTATGAGATCCATAGAGAATTGACAGACGAAGGTATTACAGTCACTCCTATCATGATTAAAGAACGTCTGTTTGAAAAGCCACAGAACTGCAAGATGTTCTTTCAGGTATTTGAAGAACACAATGCCCGGTGCGAGCAATTGAAAGATATAGATTTTGGCAAAACCTCCATTTGCAGATACAGATTGTGTCTGACATATTTTAAGGAGATGTATAAAAGCTATTATTCCAAAACAGAGGACTTCCCAATTAAAGATTTGAATGCTGAAATGATATACAATTTTGAATTGTTTCTGAAAACAGACAAGAAAGTATCTCAGAATACCATGTTTCGGTATATGAAATGCGTGAAGAAAATCACCAATATGGCACTTGCCAATGATTGGATACGGATAAACCCCTTTCAGAACATTCACTTTAAAGAGGTGGAGGTTATTAAGGAATTTCTGACAGTGGATGAACTGAAACGACTGATACAAAAAGAATTTTCGATGAAACGGCTGGAACTGGTCCGGGATGTCTTTTTGTTCTGCTCATTCACCGGACTTGCCTTCATTGATGTATCCAGATTAACAGAAGAGCATATCGTAAAAGATGCCGGAGGAAACCTATGGATACGTATTGCGCGACAAAAGACCAATGTCATGTGCAATATTCCTCTGTTGGATGTGCCGATTGCCTTGATGGAAAAATACCGCGAACATGAATGCCGTTTGCAGGAGCATAAAATCTTGCCGGTAATTTCGAATCAGAAGATGAATGCGTATTTGAAGGAAATAGCCGTTTTGTGTGAAATAAACAAGAATTTAACGACTCACACAGCTCGTCATACCTTTGCAACTGTCACTTTAGCCAGTCATGTATCCATTGAAAACGTATCAAAAATGCTTGGCCACACAAATCTGAAGATTACCCAACATTATGCCAAAATTCTGGACAATACAATCATGCGTGATATGGAAAATGTACGTGAGACTTTCCGTCCTGAGATTTAAATCAAAAAAAAGGCTTAGATTCAGGATAAAAGAATCTAAGCCTTTGTTTTGCAAACGGCCCTTGTTAGTATGTCAGGCGTGACACATAATTTTCTTCCAGCACCTTCAGAATATCCGATTCCCTATACAATGTCTTGCCGGGAAGAGAAATGTAGTCCAACAAACGCGAATCACGGTATTCCTGCAATGTCCGTTTACAGATGTTCAAGCTTTTACATACCTGTTGGGCGCTCAAGTAACGCTCTCCGTTCAGTATGGGAGTATAGACACTTTGAATAAATCCATATTGCTGTAAGAGATTGTCCAATCCTGTCAGCACTTCCTCACAATCCTCTTTCGTTATCAGCTCCATCATATTACTCCTTTTTTTTCCATATATTGGAAATTATTTTCCCGTTTTCAATCACTTCTTTTACATCATCAATCCGGTAATAGATTTTCTTTCCAATCATTGAATATCCGATGATTCCCCTCTCACGCAATGACTGGAGCATTCTCAGAGAAACATCCAGGCATCGAGCCAGTTCCCGGTTCTCAATTCATCCTTCCCTTATTCTGTCACAATCAATGTTACAGGACTGGCCTAATGCCATTAACTCATCTACTTTACTTTTAACCAGACGATACGCTTCCTTTTCGATACCGATGCATTCCATAGGCAATATTATTTGTTTTTACAACATTATTTTATTCGTAGCGAAGTAAAGCATTTCTTTTGTTTTTTACTCATTCAAATACAGAGTGGCGCGGTTTGTCACCTAATGGCGGTATTCAATTTACCACTCTGCCTGTTTCAAGGAATTGAATGTCTCCACATTGGGAAAGAGGACGGGCATTAATGAGTCTAATCTGTTATCCTTTTTATATTTGGAATCTGTTCCCATTATATTTTTCAGTTTTTCCAAGTTATCAATCTTTTTATTCCCCATATATTTGTTTTGTTTTCCTGCATGGCTTTCGGCGGCCAAAACAAATAAATGGGCATATTCCAAATGAAAGCTTTTCATATTATCGGCAATGCTTGCCATATTAGCCAGATCACAGCCGATAACAACATGCATCAAGACAGACAGAATTCTTGAAATGAACGTCCAGTTATCATATAACAGTTTATAAGATTCCTGCTTTTTCTCAATAGTAAAATCTGTCTCCTGTATCTGCCGATAGCACTGCAACAAGGAGTAATTCAATAATTCATTTTTCAGTGTTCCGGTTTTGTCTGTCTTGGCCACTACAATTTTCTCCTTTATAATCTTCTTCTCACCCGGAGACAATTCATAACCGGAACGGAACAAGCAGAAAAGTACAGCAGAGACAAAACTTTGTCTGGAATCACCTTCGCAATGTTTCACTTCCATAAAGTCCAATACCCCCTGCTTTTCACCAGAAAAGAGCATTTGTATATCAAACCATAATGACGGACTTTTAAGGAGGTTGATATAGAAATAGACATTCTTTTCGTCTTCTACTGTGGGGTGAAAGAATAATCTTCTGTATTTGTCAGAAAGGGCTTCGGTAAATAAATGTTGGGATGAAGAATCAATCTGATTATAATAATAACCAATGAGTCCTTCAAGGGAACCTTTCTCAATGTAACCATTTATTCTTTCTTCATACATTGTCAAGAGCCTTTTCCGTTCCTTTTCCTTTTCCCTTTTAAGCATGGTACTCAGGTTCGCCCGATTCTCATCGGATAAAGGAACTCCGCTGGTCCGTAAAAGGAAATGCGCCACTGACAGTTTTTTCTTACTTGAAGAATGGTCGTATTCCATAAGCCCATTGGCTAAAGACTGAACTTTGGGGTATAGTATATCTAAGGCTTTGTCGGACAATGTGCTTATTTCATAAGCAGTTCTTGGAGATTCTTCTTTCAGCAAAGAGATGATTTCATTAGTACATTTCTCCAGCATCTTTGCTTCAAGCTCATTTAAATACTTCTGTAATATCAAAAGTTGTTTGTTTTTACCTTTCATGGCCGGATGGTGAATTAGCAGTCGTGCCAATGAAATCCCATTCTTCATAGATATGATGGAACCATGTTCTTCTATTTTCCTTAAGATATTCTTGATATCAGGGAAGACAGTTGAAATATCAATGGACAGAATGTCATCCTGAAGATTTCCCCAATTCCACCAGTTATAATGAATATCATCCATCTTATGCAGTACCTCATCAACTTTTCGGGCCGCTTCAAGTTCCTGTTCCAGTTTGTTACGCTGTTCTATCGCATCAATATAAAAAACTTTATAGTCTGTCTCACGGAAAGTCAGTTCAGACAACGAAACGAGTTTGGATTTCATGTTGTCACCCAAAATCTTCCCGTTCTCTATTTTGAAGTCAACATAATAGCATCTCAGGTAAATCGTATTTTCCTGCACGGAACGTTCCATCGCTTCTTTATCTAGCACAAAGACATTATACACGTTGGAAACAAGAATATCTTTTTGGGCAAACAACTGTTCTTCGGATTCGGCTGAAAAGCTGTCGAATATCCAGAAAATAAATATCTTCTGTTTCTGGTAGAATATCTCCCTTTCAGTAATCACATTTAGGAAGGTGGTCGATAACTGTAATTCAAAGGCAATGGTTTTATCCGGGAATTTGGCAAGGACATCCGGCTTTCGCCATTCTCTTGGAACGGTTTCACTGCGATAAATTTTCTCTACCAACACATCCTGCTCGAACAGTTTGGGAACAGTCATGGATAAAAGCCTTTCTGCTACAAAATTCTTGTATTCTTCATGTTTTCTACTTTCCTTGGCTCCATTATATTTGATGCGAAGAACTTCTTCTCTTGTAAGTGGCTTTTCTTCTTCATAGATACACCCTTTGTTTTCTCCACTGAAATGTCTGAAATGAAGTGTCTGCTTTTTATTGCCTTGTCCACCGCAGATACGTAACCGATGTTTGCAGAAACCGCAAATATAGTCCTTTTCACCTCTTGCAATCTTTGCCCTTTCGTCAAAGAAATAATTCTGTCCTTCAAAAATGCTATATTTATTGGCAAAGAAAGCCGCGCTGTCTCTCACTATATGTTCTTCATCAGTCGTATCATAATAGGTTTTGACTGTATAATCGTGTTTATCTTTCATTCTACTTTGCTTTAGAGGGGATAAAGGTAGGCATTTATCCTTATGGACTGAAATATTTCATGTGAGATTTTTAACAGCCAATATTACTCACGCTTTCCTGTATAAAAGAGGATATGAAATGCTGTATAATTTGTTGCATACAAGAAACTGTTGTGAATTAAATACTGGACAAATTCTAATCCAAACGGTACTTCTTCAATTTCAGATAAAGCGTGCTCCGACTGATACCCAGCAACTTGGCGGCAGCTTTCCTGTCGTTGCCCGTTGCTTCCAATGCTTTCAGAATAGTTGTCCGTTCCGTCCTTTCATCGTTCAGCGCATAGCCATCCGCCTGTTTGGGCTTGTCCGGCAAGTCCACGTCTTCAGAAATAATCCAGTCCTCTTTCGCCAGCAGAGCGGCACGTTTCACTACCCCTTTCAGTTCCCGTATGTTTCCCGGCCACGGATATGCTTTCAATATCCGCTGCGTATTCCGGTCAAAGCCTTTCACGTCTTTCCCCAATTCCCGGTTGGCGGTATCGAGCATGAACTCCGCCAGCGGGATAATATCTTCCGGGCATTCTGCCAATAGCGGTACATACAGTGGAAATTCGTTCAGACGGTGAAACAAGTCCTCTCTGAATCTGCCTTCCGTTATCGCCTTTTCCAAATCCTCATTCGTGGCGGCTACCAGCCGTATGTTCGCTTTCACTTCTTCCTTGCCACCTACGGGACGGTAACGCTTTTCCTGCAACGCACGCAGCAATAACATCTGCACTTCCATGCTCAGGTTGCCCACCTCATCCAGAAACAGTGTCCCATGATCGGCGGCGGCAAACATGCCCGTCTTGTTTTCCGTGGCACCCGTAAAGGCTCCCTTCACGTGGCCGAACAGTTCCGATGCCGCCAGTTCTTTTGGAAGAGCACCGCAGTCCACCGCCACAAAAGGGGCATCCGCACGCTCACTCAATGCGTGTACTTGCCGGGCCACATATTCCTTTCCCGTTCCCGATGCGCCACGTATCAGTACTGTCAGCGTATCCACCGGAGCCACCAGCCGGATATGTTCCTGCAATTTCATAGCAAGCGGACTTGTCCCCCGATAGTAAACCCAGCTATTTTGCGTTGGTTTTTCCCGTTCCTGCAATAGTCCGGCAATCAACTCCCGTACCTTCTCCGTCTGCACGGGTTTGGGCAGATAGTCCGTAGCGCCCTTCTTTACGGCTTTCACCGCACCCGGTATGTCCCCGTAACCCGTCATGATAAGAAAAGGCATCCGGTAGCCGTTTGCTTTCATCCACTCCAGCAGTTCCACACCGTTGCCGTCTTGCAGGCGGTAGTCCGACAATACCAGTCCGACCTCTGCCCCGGCGATGAACTCCTTTGCCGAAGCTACCGATAACACGTAACGGGCTTCCAACCCGTTTTTCACCAGCCAGTTGGCCACCACACGGGCATATACCCGGTCATCTTCCACTACCAATATAGTTTTCATTCCATGCCTTCCTTTAGTTCCTTTGCCTTTTCCACCGCTTCGTCCACTGTCGTGACCAGTTTCCATACCTCTGTAACCGCCGCCTCATCCCATGCTTCCGGCACCAGCGATGCCAGCCGTTCCAGTTCCGCAGCGGGTATGTCCATACGTATCGTTTCCCATAACGGTGTCCCTTTGTGTATCAGGGAGATTATCCCCGCATAATCTTTCGTCCCAATGGCTTTCCGCAAATCAGCCGTTGTCTTTTCCATGTCCTGCACGAACATGTCCAGTATTTCTTTCCGGTCATCTTCCCCTTCCAGTAATGCGGTGAAGTCCGGTCCTTGCCGTTGCGGTATCCTGTCGCCCGTACATTCCGCTACGGCCGCCAGCAGTTCATCCATTGAGAAAGGTTTGTGCAGGAATCCCGCAAAACCGTCCCTCTTCATTTGTTCCGTTTCCCCGTCCGTCCGTGCCGTAACGGCGAGTACGGGTATATCTCTGGATTGTCCCAGATTACTGTTTCTCAACAATGCCAGTACCGTATGTCCGTCCGCTTCCGGCATCTGCATATCCGTCAGCAGCAGGTCATACCGCCTGCCGCGCAACAGTTCCGTCAACTCCTTTATATCATGGCAACAGTCACACGCCACACCGCTTCGTGCCAGCATCCGCCGGGCCATGTCCGCCTGTATCCGGTCATCGTCTATCAGCACCGCCTTCAGTCCCGACAAACGGGCGTATTCCACCCGCTGCACGCTTGCTGTTTCCGGCCCGCCCGCTTCCTGCATGGGCAGGCACACCTCAAAGGTACTTCCATGCCCTGACCGGCTTTCCACGCTGATAGTACCGCCCAGCAGGCCGACCAGCCGTGCCGTTATCGAAAGTCCCAGACCGAATCCCGGTTGCGTGTTGTCGGCGTCCAGCCGCTCAAACGCCTTGAACAGATTTTCCTGCCTGTCCTCGCTGATGCCCGTGCCCGTATCACGGACAAAGAAGCGCAGCCAGCCGTCCGCATAACGTACACCCACATGCACGTATCCCGCCGGGGTGAACTTCACGGCATTTGTCAGCAGATTGTTCAATATCTGCGTCAGGCGTATGCGGTCGCCTTCCACCATTGTATTTACGCCTTCGGTTTCTACGGTCAGCCCCAGCCCTTTCTTGTCTGCCAATGTGCGGAACGGGTGTAGCACGTTCTCAATCACCCGTCCGGGATGAAACGTTTCCTTGTCCGGTTGTTCCTTTCCCGCTTCCAGCCGGTAGTAGTAAAGCAGGTTGTTTGCCAGTCCGATGACATGGTGCGAGGCATTCAGTATATTTTCCGCATAACGGTTGCGTTGCGCTTCGTCCTTTTCTTCCGGTATCAGTTCGGCATAGCCGTTTATGGTGCTCAACGGGGCGCACAGGTCATGGCTCACAGTCAGAAGGATATTTTGTCGGGACTGCGACAGTTCTTCATTCTTCCGGTTCGAGGCTTCCAGTTCCATGCGTATCTTGTGTTGGCGGTTCACGTCCCGGTGTATCACCATATACAGCAGGATAACCAGTACAAATGCCCCGATGCCGATGTCTGCAATCAATCGGAACGTGTGGGTACGCGTTTCCTGTTGCCAGCGTATCTCCCGGCAAAAGGACTCCCGTTCTTTCTCCTCAAATTTCTGTACCAGTAGGTTGATGCGGTCGTTCAGCCTTCGGTTATGAAGCCGAAGGCTGTCCACTTTGGCGGACAAGGTTTCCTCGTACTGCCGGGTGACGTGGTCTATCTCCTTTTCAATGGAGTGCAACAATGCCGAAGGTTTTGTAGCGGTTGTTCCCGTGCCGGAAGTGGCGGCAGGGATAGGCGTTGTCTGTGCTTCTTCCCGTTGCCGGGCATAAGCCGATTTCTTTTCCCGCTTGCGGAAGATGCCCCAGAAACTCTTTTTCTTCTTTTCACCGGTTTGAATAGCAGGTGCTTCTTCCTTACCGGAAACGTTCTTTTTGCTTTGAGGCACGGCGGCAGGTATTTTCCGGTGGACGATTTCTCCCGCGTCCGGCATATTCTCCAACAGTTGCAGCAGTTCCGCCATCCGTGTTTCTTTCTCTACCAGCAGACTGCATACGGAATCGATGCACGCCCGTTGCGAGCTGTCCTCCTGTCCGCTTTTCAGGTTTTGCAGCAAGGTGACTGTTGCCTCCCTTTTCTTTTGGTAGGCGGCATAGTCATCCTCCGTCCAGTCGGCAATCAGTTCGCCGGTGGAGGCAAGGTCCAGCAGTCCGAGGAAAGCCCGGTTCGTTGCCTGCCGTTCTCCCTGCCAATGTGCTTCCTGCCGGTCCATCGCGCTTTTCTTCTGCCGGCTGTCATGGATGATATAGACTATCCAAACAAAAAAGGATACCCATATCAGGTATCCGACGATTATTTCCAGTTTCAATCTTGCCTGTATCATCGGAGGTTCATATTTTATTGTTTCATTTGTTTTTCTGATACCCGCCCAGCTATCTTTTGTCACGATACCCTGTCACGTCCGCCTTGATACCCTATCATGCCTGCCTTGCCACTCTATCATGCCCGCCTTGATAACCTATCAAGGCAGACATGTCAAAACTGGAGGGAAACCTCCGCATCCCGGATGCGGAGGTTTCCCCCGGATTTATAACGTAGGGTCGGGAGCTTCGCCGCTATCGCCGCTGTCCGAACCGCCCCCTGTAGGAGCTTCACCTATATAAATAGTCTGCGAGGCATGGCGCGGAGATTTCAACAGCGTCTTTCCGGCAGCAAACTGCGTGGTCACCGTCAGCGTGTACTCTCCGTCTTTCAAGCCGGAAGGCAAAAGGATGATAAGGCGTGACGGATCGTTCACTACGAGCATATCGGCATCCAGTTTGATTACTTTGCCGCCCTCCGCAGCCGTCAGCGTGATGCCTACCGAAGCGTCCGCGCCTGCCACCTTGATATTCTTGCCCAGCACCGTAAAGTTGCGTCCGGCGGTAGCCGAGAGGTCGGTGGCACGGGTAGCGGTGTCCTGCGTGCCGTTGATGTACATCGTTGCCTGGCGGTCGCCGAGGATTTGTACGGTGGTGTCCTTTATCTCTTCGCGCAGCTTTTTGCCCTGCGTCAGCGATACGTAGATGGAGTTCTTCTCCGGGTTCCACGCGTTGCCTTCGGCAAGACCCTTCACCTGCGGCACAGCGCGGAAGAGGTCGGTGTTTACGCTGTAACCGTTCATCACCAGTTCGGAGACAGCTTCGTGGTAGAGGTTCACAGCGAGTGCCATCGTTTCACGGTGCACGCCGGGGTTTCTGGCCACCATGCGGTCTAATACGAACTGCTGGTCCACTCTGCGGGTAGATTCGAGAATGAAGATTTTGTCGGTCTTGTCCTCGGTGGTGATGGTGTTGTCCGCCATCCATACTTTAAGTAAATTCTTTGCCATATTCTTTCTTTTTTTGTGGACGGGGGAGAAGGGGCGTTTCAGCGGCTACTCTCACCGTCCGGGTTATGTTTTTTGTTACTATAGTTTACATATTCAGCTTGCCGGAAACGAGAACGTCCCGTTCCACGCACTGCTCGGTGCGTGGAACGGGACGAAAACTATTGTATATTACTATTTACCTTAAGTAATCATTCATCTTTCAATTCCTTTTCTATCTCTTCGATGCTCGGCAGGGAACTCCGGAACTCTTTGGGCAGCAATTCCGCCAACTGATATTCGGATATGCCGATAGGCTGGTTCGTGCTTTCCAGTGTATATTTGGCTACCACTTCGTCTTTTGTCTTGCAAATCAGCAAGCCGATAGTCGGATTATCGTCCTTGTGCCGCATCTGATGATTTACGGCAGAAACATACAGTCCTAACTTACTGATATATTCAGCTTTGAATCTGCCGGTTTTCAGCTCTCCCACAATGAAGCAACGGAGTTTGAAATTGTAAAACAGCAAATCCGCAAAATATTCCTCCTCGCCTATTTCCAGCCGCACTTGCCTGCCTACGTATGCAAAACCGTTTCCAAGTTCCAAAAGCAGTTTGGTGATGTTTTTCGTGAGTGCATCTTCCAGTTCCCGTTCAGCATATCCCTCACGCATGGTCAGGAAATCAAAATTATACGGGTCTTTCAGCACCTGTTGCGCCAAATCGCTTTGCGGATTCGGCAGGCAGTTTGCAAAATTGGTAAGTGCTTTGCCTTCGGCTTTATACAGGCCGGCTTCTATGAAGTTCATCAGTACATTACGGCTCCAACCGTTTTCCACCACTTTCTTCATATAGAAAAGGGCCTCTTCCACGGTTCCGCATTTTGTCATCAACACTACATGATGCCACCACGGAATGGTGAATAACAGATGCTCTTGTAATTCGTCAGCAAGTTGCTGACGAATTACATCACTCTGATTATAAAACAGATACATCCGTTTCATATACTTCAAATTAGTGACGGAGAATCCTTCCATATCGGGAAAAGCCTCTTTGAGGTCTCTGCTCAATTCGTTAAAGAATCCTTTTCCCCATCTGCTTTCCGATTGTTTCTCTACAATGTCCCGGCCCAGATTCCAGTACATACGAATCAGTTCCGTATTCACCTTCACTGCTGCCTTTATCTGTGATTGACGGATACGGCGTTTCAGTTCCGCTATCCATGCTTTATAATCTTCGTCTGTTTTAATCAATTTATTCATTATAGGGTATGGTTTTTATTAGCAGACAAAAGTAACAATAATATTCAATAGTTTTCGTTTCCAACAAGTCAAAGAACGCATCTATTATTATTTAAGTTATCCTCTCGTCCCGCCCCCTCAGGCATCCTTCTTTCGTTGTGGGGACAGGGCTATTTGAATAACTGAATTGTACCTAAAAAGCGAAAAAAGGACGGAAAGCACGTTGTCCGGGACTATTATCTTTCGGGATAGCACGCAAAGAGATATCATTCGTGGTAACAACGGAATTACCAAATCCGATGCGCCAGGCACCGGAGCCATTTTGCGATGAACACCAATAATAGACACTTGTGTTTGAAGTTATATTAGTAAGAGGTTTATTAACCTTCTGCAAATGACCGTTGATAGCATTCCAAATTTCACCTCTGGCATTAGTAGTATCTGTCCAATCATCGCTTGCATTATTCTTAAAAGTCCATGGCGACCTACCGCCCAAATTTAAAAGTACATCAAACCACTGTCCGACACTGCCGATAAACCATTGACTGCGCTTATTATTTACCCCATCGGGGACAGGATTATTAGTCCGGTAAGTATTCAATTTGTAGAAAACAGGATAGTTGCTAATTGTATTTTTGTATGTATTCAGAATTGCTTCCGATTCCGTATATCCGTTCATATCGAATTGTGCACCATTCGTGTTGCCCATGCTGCCACGAGCCACAGAGGGAATAACTGTTTCTGCTATCGTTGGTCCCCAACGACAATTAGCTTCTTGGTAAAGTCCCATCACGTAAGCATGGTTCCAACCGTTATTGTTACATTCCGCATCTGTCATTCGTGACGGGTCGCACGTCACCACCACCCCTACTGCATCGGCGTAATCAGGAATCTTCCCATCTACCAACAGACCGTCGCCCGGATAAACCTCTATGTCGCTTGTGCCATGAAATACAAAATCCCCTGGGGCAAGTGCACGTTCCACGCTTCCGTCACCGGGCAGGGGGCTATCCACTTTCAGCGTGTAGCAATTACCGGCGATAAAGCCGTTGGAATAGGAAGCACTCTCGTAATTGATGGTTCTGTCGTCTTTGGCCAGATAATTACCGTTTATGGTACTAACATCTATTGTGGGCTTCACGATGGCACGGTAACTGCCATCGGACATTTTATAGGCGGTTACGTTATTCAGGATGACAGTGTTTGCATCTTTATCCGTAGCAGGGACTTTCGCATTCTCCCGATAGACAAAACCTGCGTCTGCCGGAGCATAACATTTCACGAACACACGCGGTATCAAAACGAGCAGGCTGAACCGATGCTTGAAGTCCAGCGTCAGGATTTTCCCGGCGACGGTACTGCCGTTCGTTGGTGTACCATAGGCAACCATCAGATCGCTACCTGTATAAGCCGAACCGTCCGTATTGCTTTGGTCGGTGGCGGGTTGCAACTTATCGTTATCTGCCAGTGACGCTATGATTTCATCCGTCGTTTTCGCGGCGTCTATCGTAATACCCTCTTTATACGGATAATAAGCGATGTAGCTTACATCCTCGTAATAATAAAGAGCAATCCCCGTAGAGGATGTCCAATAATCAATGCCACCTACGTTGCTGTAAGTTAGTTTGGTATTACTGATATTGTCCACAATAGCACCGTCTTTTAGGGCGAAGATACCGATAGCGTCGCCTTTGCCGAAAATAGTAGCATTCCCGTCTTCTGTCGGGGTACGTGTTTTTGGAGTATTGTCGGTGTGTACGGTTGAAGGCAGGTTGTCGAAATCCTCTGCCATAGCACGGATAATCAAAGGAACAGGATTGCCATCCCCGTTGCCGGCCCACTCACTTTCGCCGATGCAACCGCCCGTGATGAAAAGGAGGGCGAAAAAGCTAATGCCAATAAAATAATGTCTGATAACTTTCATCTTCTTATCTTGTTTTTTCATACTTAAAGAAAGTAGGGATATCACCGCTAAAAGGCAAAAAAGGGACGTACCATTGCTGTCTTATAATATGCCTTATTTCCATTAATGCCCAGTGAAACATAGGCACCGCTTAGGCGCCAACGGGCATCCCAATTGTTGGAGTCATCTGCTTGAGAGCTGCATAGGAGAAGTACCCCAGTCAAATTGTCAGAAGTAAAAGGCAAAGTTTTGCCTGCTTTAGACAATTGCCTGTTTATAGTTTCCCACATCCCGATACCATAGGTACCATAGCTGTTATCTATCCAACTGACGGTTGTATTGTCTCTAAATGTTTCAGGAGACCTCCCGCACAAATTCACCATTACGTCAAACCATTGTCCGCAACTCCCTATAAACCACGGACTCCTGTTTATTCCGTCGGGAACGGGATGAAGATTCCGATAATTATCAATCGAGTAGAAAGCCCCATAACTGCTAAGGTCACTTTTATGTGCCTCCAGCATTTTTCTTGTTTCGGCATATCCATTCATGTTGTTCTTGGCATTGCTATCATAGGGCGTAAGAGGAATAGCAGGCTCCGCCTTATCAGGTCCCCAAGTAAGGCCACCCGTAGAGGTGTATTCCAATCCCATTACATACGCATGATTCCAGTTTTGACCGTTGCACTCATCATCTGTCAGTCGTGCAGGGTCGCAGGTCACTACAATGCCAACGGCACTGGCGTAATCGGGAATTTTCCCACTCGTCAGCGTCCCGTCCCCTGGATAAACCTCTATGCCGCTTGTGCCGTGAAACACGAAATCACCCGGAGCAAGCACACGTTCCACTTCCCCCCGGCTGGTATCAGTGAACGGAGCTACGACAGCCACAGTATAGCAACATCCAGCATCGAAACTGCCGATAGAAGCACTTTCATAACCAATGGTTTTCGTGTCCGTTCCTATCAGCGTCTTGTAACTACCTTTCAAAGTAGTAGCACTGCTTGCAGGCTTCACGATGGCACGGACACTTCCATCACTCATCCGGCAGGCTGTCACTCCGTTCAAAGTCACTGAATTGGCATTGTCGTCAAGGACTCCGCCCGTAGCGCCACTGCGGTAAGTAAAACCGCCATCCGCAGGCGCTTTACACAATACACGTACTTTGGGTCTCAATATAAGTTGTGTGAACCGGTGTGTGAAGTTCAGTATCAGCACTTTCCGTGCAGAAGTACCGCCTTCTGCCGGACTGCCGGCGGCGGTCATCAGGTCGCAAGCGGTGTATTTACTGGCATCGTCTTGGTCGGCAACAGGCTGCAACTTGTCGTTGGCCGTCAGCGAAGTGATTATTTGCTCCGTCGTTTGCGAGGCGTCTATCGTGATACCCTCTTTATATGGGTAATAGGCAATATAACTCACCCCCTCATAATAATAAAGCGCGATGCCGTTGGGGGAAGCCCAGCTGCCGGTACCGTTCGCTGCCTTGCTGTAAGTCAGCTTGACATTGCTCACTTCATCTACAATGTTTTTACTCTTAATGGCGAAGATGCCGATAGCGTCATCCGCCCCGAACTCCGTGACATTCCCGTTTTCCGTGGCGCGCGTCTGTGGTGCGTCGGGTTGCTGCCCGTCCTGCTGCGGATTTTGAAAACCGCTTGCCGTAGCACGGATAGTCAAAGCGACAGGCGTTCCGTTGCCGTTACCGGTGGCAGTGCCGCCTCCGTCTGCCGGTTCGTTCTCGCCCGTGCATCCGCCCATGACGAGCAGGGCAATGCCGGCTATACTCATATTGATAAGAAACTGTATTCTAAATTTCATTGTCATTATCTCTTTATATCTTTCGTCTTTCTGTTCTTTTGTTCTTCTGTCTCTGTTGTTTTTCTGCCCTAAGGCGTTTCGTCCGTACCTTCCACCTCTTGAGAACTTCCCGGTGTCCATTCAGGGTCACTCGGATTGACGGCATAGGTAATCGTGACGCTACCGCTTACGGTTCCCTCGCCGCTGTCGTTCCATGTGGGGTGTGTGGTCGCCGTCACGGTGATTGCCGATTTTCCTATGGAAAAATCATAACTGACGGAAGCCCCTGCCACCCATTTGTCGAGCGAGGGCAGCGGTTGGTCTGTCAGCGTGACGGTATGCGTGGGTGCATCGCCGCTACTTGCCGTTCCGCTATACGTATAGGTAACGGTGAACGTACTGCCCATGCCTTGGGGCAGCAGATAGAAAGTGCCAAGCAGTACTCTATCCGTCATATTATTGGGGATATTCACGCTGGCATTGGCTGGCGTATAAGTCTGCGTACCCGTGATGCCGCTCCAACCGAAACCCGTGTCATCGGCCTTGGCAGGTGTGTGGAAAGTGAGCGTTCCGCTTTTTGCCGAGGTAAGGGAGAAGGCGGTCACTTTCTTGTCGTCTTCCACGTCTTTGCTCTTGATGTAAATGCTTGCTTTCGTCAGGGCATGGTTCATCGTGAATTTCACCATACCGGAATTGTCGGCATAGCCTTGGTTCATCAACGGAGTGGAGACAAGCAAATCTGCCTGATTATTCTCTGCCGCAGATACGGTGTAGGCCAGCGTAGGGAAACCTATTTCAGTCCTGCCCTTGAAAGTGGGGTTGCTGCCGTCCGGTACCGTTTCGTCCACGTATGGAGCGTAGGCAAAGAAGCTCAGTTTGTCCGCGTCGTTGTTCGGCCAGTATTTCACAGGGGAGTACGTCCACGGACTTGTGTTGTTTGTCCGTTCCACCTTCTGGTTGTACATGAAGTTGGAAGTGGAACTGCCTGCATTGAATGCACCGTTGGTGAAGTAGGCGAACACGCCTATGGCAGTAAGGTCATCTGCCGAGCCGTACTCCGTTGCCGCCCTTGTTTCGGACACGTCGCCCGAAAACCCTACCGGAATAATCCCTTGCGGCGTGTCCGGTGCATCTTCCTCCGCATTACAGCTGGAGAGTACCAGCAGCAAACTGAGTGCTATGCCTGTCAGGTAGTTTATTTTCATCATCCTTGATTCTCTTTTTGTTCATCTCTTTTTTTATCGTGTGACCGGGAAGGGACATTCAACCCCGCCCGGCCTTAATTGTTTTTATCCGTATCTTTACGGAGCAGGAAACCGGTCGGTTATAGTACCGGACTTTCTGTCGTTTCAGTTCCCCACGGTTTTACTGTGGCATTCTCAATTACGATTTCGTGCAGGTTGATAACGAGCGTATACTGGTAGGTCGTTTTGCGTTGCAGGTGCCCTTTTGGAATCGTGATAACAGATTCCGCATGGCTGGCAATGAACTGGTTGGTATGCGTCTGGTCCTTCGTCACGATGTCATAGTGGAAACCTATTTTGACATCTCCCGCGGCACAACCTATCGTCTGGCTTTCTTCGGTTTCGCCTACGGGAATCAGGTAGAGGTACTGATTTTCGGGGAACAGGGAGACGGCGTTACTGTTGTCATCCTTACCAGTGCCTTGTGAGTCTTTGTCTATTTTTACACCTGTAACAGAAGTGCTGTGTCCTTCAGTGGGATTAGATTCCGTTATACCTTCGTCCACATTCAGCATAGACTTTAGGTCGAAATCTGCCTTGGAAATAATTGCATCGGGATTGTCCCCGGTGATTCCGTAATTCCAGCGCAGTTCCCTCCATGTGGCGGTGGTGTAGAATTTAGAATCGGCATTGGCATCTGCCGCAGAGTTAATTAGCGACAAGTTGCTGCCGTCTTCCGAATGGTCGCTTCCCACAATCCACATCTCGGTGATGTAAACGAAACTTTCTTTGCCATCCATACCATCAAATTGTCCTTCGCCCAACTTTGCCTTGAACGAGACGCGGGAAAGGGTATGTTCAAACTCGAAAGTGACTCCGTTCTGGCTATTCGCATAATTCTTGTCAAGCTGATTGGCCACCACGAGGTCTACCATTTTGGGCAGGTCCTTCCCTTCCTTAATCTTGAATTGGATAGAGGGGATGCCCTTTTTATTGGCATCGCTGACTATCACGCCCGATTTGCCTCCCGTACTCCACTGATTTTCGTAAGGAGCGTAAGCAAAGAAGGAAATTTTATCGTTCGGGTTGTTCGGCCAGTACTTGATGGGGGTATAAGTCCACGCACTATTGGTCTCGTCCCATTTCACCTTCTGGTTGTGCATAAAGCTGGGGGCGGTCGATGCTTTGGCATCTTTCCATTCTGCGCTACCCGTAAAATATCCCATGATGCCGAAACCGCCGTACTTGCTGGCATCGTCAGGGTCCTCCTTGATACTGTTGTTGTCCGTATCTACCCCACGGGTAGAGGTTCCTGTGTACACTCCGAACTTCATCTGCGGATGAGCGTCCGGGCTGACTTCCGTCACTTCATTCTGCGAGCAGCCCGCTATCAGCAGGGCGGCAAGCGAGGTCATCATTACATTGATAGTCTTCATCTTCCTAAATTTTAAGTTACTCTTTATTGTTTATTAATCTCCTGTCTTGTTTACTAATCATTAATCACTAAAACCAATCATTCAATCGGCACATCCGTGTTTACATCATCGCCCCAGCCGTCCACGTCCACATCGAATCCCGAACCGGAACCGCCTTCGGGTTTCACATCGGGAATTTTATCGGTCGTGGCCTCCACGTAAATGGTGATGATACCCTCGCCGTTGTCCTTCTCCGTCACTTTCACGTTGTCGTAATCTCCCGTGAAAACGGTTTTTCCGTCTACCAAGCGAGCTTCCAGATGCAGGTGGTGGCTCTCGGAGAAATCGACACCGAACACGTTGAACGTGCTTGTCAGCGTCCCATTGAAAGGCGAGCCTTCGTCAAACACCGGATGGGAGAGCGGAAACTCCTGCGACGCAGTCTGCCCCGACACCCTGCCTGTGGCAAGGAAGACGGATTCCGCGATGCCGTCCAGCCGGCAGGTGGCAGAGCGGATGTTGTTCAGCCCCTCCACACGAATCACGGCTACCACCTCGCGTGTCCGTTTCTCCGGCACGAGGTGCAGGGCGCAGCGGTCATCTTCCACCGTGGCGGAGTAGGCGGATTTGCCATAAGTCGTCTGGCTGTAGTTGCCCAGCATGTCTTCCGTCACCGTAAAGCCTTTCACGGCTACGGAGGCAAGTTTTTCGGGGGAGCCGGTGACGGTACGGGTACCGTTCTTTCCATCCGCACGTGTCTCTATATTCTTGCTGTAGGCTTCCAGCGTTTCATAACCCTCGTTTCCCCGGAAAGCGATATTGCTGAAATCGGTAAAGGAGCGGTTGAAAACGATAACGTCGTAAACCCCTTCCGGCAACCGCACGGCTTCCTGCGAGTAGTTACCCATCAGGAAGATTTTAGGCTCGCCGCCATCCGTCGGATAGAATACGGCGGTAGCGCCATGGGCCGCACCTTCTTCATCGTCCAGACCGGACTGGCTCCAATCGACGGTGAGGGTGATTTCTGCCGATTCGTAGTAGGTGAGTTCCCGGCGGTCGCAACCGGAGAAGGTGACAAGGGCACAAATGAACAAAGTGAAGTATGCACACAAGAGGGCAGGACGACAGCTCAACGAGGCGGCAACATGGCGCAGCCCCTTGTCAACTCGTTTACTCGTGAACTTGTTAACTGTAATCATCTTCCGCCTCCTTTCCCTGTTTTCACCTTGCGGTTCAGCAGCCACACCAGTGATATTTTCGCTTTCGTAGGTCCGAACCAGGTGTACTGCCCGTTCTCTTGCCAAAGCAGGGTTTGGTAATTGTCGCGGGCATGGTAGTGGCGGTAATCGGTACGGAGCACGCCGATACCGATATTCAGTTCCAGATGCAGGTTGTGGGCAATGCGTGTAGCCCAGCCGTAGCTGATGCCTGCGGCGATAAAGAACTCGCCCTGATAGCCGTTCTCTTTCCATTGCAGGTCGTACTTGCCGCCTCCGGCGTACAAGCCTAAAAAATGTCCGGTAAGCACTTCCCGATTCATGCGGTTTTCCTTGCTGCCCAGCCAGTAGCGGCCTTCGAGCCCGCCCATCAGGATCTGCAAGGCATATTCATCGCCTTCGAAAAGCCACCATGGGAACATATATTCGGCGTTCAAAGACCAACGCGTGCCGAAGGGGATTTCTATCTCCACATTCGGCATCAGGGCGGCATCGAACAGCAGGTTTGTTTTCAGGGCGAAAAGAGGGCGCTTCTCCGTTGCCTGTACATCTTTTATTGTATGCCCGTTCCGTACTGCCTGTTCCTGAACGTCTTTTGCCTGCGGATGCGGCAGTTCGCACGGTTTGTTTAGGCATTCCGCATTTGGAGCCACGGGTTCGGGCAGCCCGGGCAGGCTGTCCTGTCTTATCCACACCGTGCAGACGGAGGCATTACGCAGGTAGCGCAGTATCCGCTCTTGGATATAACGGTAAGGACGTCCGCCGTCCAATTTCCGGAGCAATGCCTTGCAACGGTCGCTGTCCGGGTTGCGGTCGATGATTTGCAATACCTCATTCCGGTTGGGAATGTTTTCATCACCAGCTATCAACCGGCGGAACTCCTGCCAGTTCTCTCCCTGCGGACGGGGGTGGATGCGGTACTGGTCGAGGTGCGGGTACTTCCATACCAGATAGCCTTTTACGGTAGTGGAGCGTTGCCATGCCAGACGCTCGTTATACTTCCGGTTACCATCGGGCGAGGCAAATGAAAGGATATTAATGGAGTCTATGCGCCCTGTCAGGTTGCGGTCGGAAAGCACCTCGTCCAGATGGCGGAGGGTACGGGCATTGTCCATATACTCCTTGTCTACCACCGCCTTGTCGAAACGGAAGTAGAGCACCATCGGCTTGCCGGAGGCATCTTGCTCCACCTTATTTTGCGCATGGATGCCGGGGAGCAGTGCGAACAATAATCCGCAGAAGAAGAAAAACCGTTTATATATAATAGGTATGTTCATTGATTGATTGCTTTCGGACGGTTTACCACTCGGATATTTTTACATCACTAAGGAACATGCGTATCATGTGGTTGGCGACGCCTATTTTTTGCGCCAACCGCCCGTGGGCGATATAGAATGATTCGGGAGTGGGGCATTTGCAGTTGATAGGTTCCCCCGTCGCTTCAATCACGTCAAGCACGGAAATTTCATGCAAGGGACGGCATAGTTCGTAAGAGGACAATAAACCCTCTTCCTGCTCCGGCAAGCGGCGGACAAGTCCGCTGGTTTCCAGTTTATGGAGCAGCTCACTCATTTCTTCCTCCGTCTGACGGAAGTTTGCCGATTGCAGGCATCCACCTGAGGGTATGTCGTGCAAAACAGCTATGGCTGTTTGTGTATAACGTGTAAACATGGTATAGCTTTGCTTCGTTTATCCTGTTACTTACCAAGTAATTCCGGTGCTTAACCCTGTTACTTGGTAAGTAATACTTTCCTGCCTCACAAGCCGTTACACGACATTCTTTATGCTGCTTCCTTCTTTTCGTTGCACTGCGTAACAGAAACAATCAGTTCATCATTTGCTGCGTCCACTTTCTCATTTTCAAAAGGCTTCAGGTAAGTTTCCGTCACCTTAATGGAAGAGTGCCCTAACGCCTTGCAGATAATACCGATATGAACCCCGGCATAGAACGCCAGCGTAGCCCATGTATGCCGGGGCGTGTACGAACTCAGCTTCACACCGGGCAGCAACAACGCCGCCACCCGCTCCAACTTTCTGTTGAAATTGCGGAGTGCCCGGAGGTAATACGCATACAGTTCCTTGTCCTTTTTCATCTTCCCACTGTTTCCGCCTTGTCCGTCCTTCCGGTTCTTTCCTTTCCGTCCGTCCATACTGCCTTGTTCGTCCAGAATAGGGAACAGGTAGACAGAATCGGGATTGGTGTTTTTGAACTCCTCTATCAGCGGTATCGCCTCTTTGGGAATGCGCACCGTCATCTGCCGTCCCGTCTTGTGGCGGCTATACACAATCTTGTTCCCTTTCACATCCTGCTTGCGCAGGTGGGCGAGGTCGATGAACGGCATCCCCCGGAACAGGAACATCAATAAAAAAATAAGCCAGTGCACATTGCACCCCTTTGGGCAGTTTCTCAAAATCGGCATACATCAGCGTATTCATCTGCTCCTTTTCCAGTGCCCGTTTCGTCTGCGACTCCACCTTGGTGTACACGTCATCGAACAGTTTCGCATTGTAAGGCAGCACCTTTTCATCGACAAGCCGGTTGTACACCGCCTTTAAATCCCGCATATAAGTCGAGATGCTGTTCAGGCTCAACCCTTTCGGTTCCCCGTCTTTCTTTTTTGCCCCTTCCAGCTTCATCCACTGCTCATACTCTTTCAGCCTGCCCGGAGTGAATACCTCGTCCACCGGCATCGGTGTTCCTTCGCCCCCGTAAAACTCCGCAATGGATTTCAACGCGTAGGTATAAGTATGCACCGCCGACCGCTTCTTGTCTTTCTCCAACTGTTCAGTCACCGACCTCATGTAGGATGCCAAGTCCGGCATCTTGGCGTTTTCCGCCGTTTCCATCATTTTCTCTTTTTTATCCATACTACTTCGATTTTTTTATTTCCGCACCCGGCGTATGTCCTGAAACAGATACGGCGAAGGGAAAGTTTACGGATGCAAAGTAAAGGATGTGAGGAAGTTATAAAGAAATAAAGTTTACCATTCATCCGATGCCACTGACTTTGATGATTTTCCCGCAAAGGAAATTTATAAGGAATTAAAAACATACCGGTCGGCACAGCCTTCCGAATCTTGCCGTATTTCAGTTCTCTTTTTCCCATATAGCCATTTCCTCATTTTTATCACCCTGTCAGTAACTTCACCTTGCGTGGTTCAGGGTGCGAAGCTACGGGCGGGGCCCCTAAAAATCTGCAAGCCCGCTTCGCGCCCTACGGGTTTTGGCGAAAATTTTTCAATCCGTCCAGCAG